>ONZT01000042.1_pt1 | contig 138025 bp, 133 predicted proteins | sample 1671571 | NCBI WGS metagenome assembly ONZT01 (sample SAMN06348170, study PRJEB24527) | human gut metagenome | biome: human gut; feature: ankylosing spondylitis patient; material: feces | host: Homo sapiens | place: China | collected 2015-10
GCATCCTGGGGCTGTAGTAGGTCCCAAGGGTTGGGCTGTTCGCCCATTAAAGCGGTACGCGAGCTGGGTTCAGAACGTCGTGAGACAGTTCGGTCCCTATCCGGCGTGGGCGTAGGATATCTGAGAGGAGCTGTCCTTAGTACGAGAGGACCGGGATGGACGGACCGCTGGTGTACCTGTTGCAGTGCCAGCTGCATGGCAGGGTAGCCAAGTCCGGAAGGGATAAACGCTGAAGGCATCTAAGCGTGAAGCCCCCCTCAAGATGAGATATCCCATCCGAAAGGAGTAAACCCCCTTGAAGACGACGAGGTTGATAGGGCAGAGGTGGAAGTGCGGTAACGCATGGAGCTGACTGCTACTAATAGGGTGAGGGCTTGACCAACTAGTGAGAAAGCGGTCAAGACAGAATGGAAACAGAACGGAGTGAGTTTACTCACGGAGGGCTGTTTACAAACTGGATTGAACATTTGCGAGCAAATGACACCGAATGACGAAGTCATGAGGTGACCGATTTCGAACGGAAGCTTGGTTATTGATTCAGAAATGTCAACATGTATGTGGTTTTGAAGATACGATAGAAAAAAGCCAATGCTAGAGCAGATGAGAAATCTGTTGTATCATTGGTTTTTTTATTTCTTAAATATAGAATGGCGGACTGTATCTTTGAACTGTTTCAGTGTATACTGAGATAAAAACTAATAATAAATTTATACGTAAAGGATGAACATATGGAATTTTATAAGGTAAAAATAACCAGAAAAGGAACAAAACCACCTATTTGGAGACGCTGCCTTGTTCCTGCAGATATCACATTTGCACAGATGGCAGTTGTACTTGAAGAGATTCTGGAATATGAAACTTCATCTTTATATGAATTTGAATTTTTCCAGAAAAAAGTACGCATCCGGGAATGGACAGAAGACGGGGAAAGCGCAACCTGGCAGTATGATTTTCAAAATGCAGCAGATACTTTCGTAAATGATCTGATGAATACAGAAAAATGGTTTACTTTCAGAATCCATGCAGAAGAAAAACTGCCAGAATATCGTGTAGATATTGAAAACAGAGTTAAGAAAGCGGTATTAGATGAGGGAGACAAAGAAGTATGTTTTCCTGTAATCATGAAAGAAGTAAGCAGAGAAGATGAAGAAATATGGACAGATGCATTAGAAAGAAATGCTTATCTTGAAGAGACTTTCAAACTGCAGGACGGAGAATCTGATTATCGCAGCTTCGAAGAAATTAAGGCAGATACAGAAAGCAATAAAATCCTCATAACCAGCACAAAGCCAGTAAGTCGGGAACTTCATAATAAACAATCCACTGATTCAATCATGAGAGAATTTACGGATAACTATCTGAATCCATTTATCGAACAAAAAATGGCAGAGCTTGAGCTGGAAGAAGAAGGAACCAGAAATCCAGATGTCAAAGAATATCTTCTTTCCTACAAAAAAGAAGATCTCGAAGAAAAAGCCAAAGAATTCAACATCACCTGCAGTGGCAGCACCAAAGAAGAACTTGCAGAGGAGATTGCGAAATATGTTCTGAGTCCGGAAGGAATGCGAGAGATTTTTCTTCAGGCAGATGAATGGGAAGCAGATGCATTTGAGGCAGTCCTGGACAAGAAATGTTTTCTTGCAGAAGAAACAGACTGGATCAAACTTGGCTGGCTCAGCGATGCAGGATATGTGGTTTCCTACAGCGACCATCATGCCGAAGTTCCGAAAGCAGTTATTTCCTTATATAAAGAGATCAACACTCCGGAATTCCGCAAATTATGCAGACAGGTAAGCTGGATGCGTTCCTGCCAGACTATGCTCGGATTTATTTATGCGATCGCGCCATTAAAGATCGTATACCGCATGTATCGCAGAAGACCAGATTACAAGGTAAGTTATGACGAATTCCTTGAAATCTTGAAACAGGTTCCGGAAAACGACAATATGTGCATCGTCCGCGATGACAAAATGATCCTCAAAACAGTACTTCGCGAAAACCTTTATGAACGGATCGAAGAGTATCAGGGAGACAGAGAATTCTATATGCCGTCACCGGAAGAAGTGCTGGACTATGCAAAACACGGCTACCCATCCCAGGATCCGGCATATAAAAAACTTGAAAACTTCCTGAGAGAAGAACTTCATCAGAATACAGCTCAGATCACAGAGCTGATGTACATTGTGTTCAAAGAGTTTTCTATGGATGGAATGCTTTCTGATATCACAGAAGAGTTTAAGAACAGAAATGTTGTGTTTGAATCAGATAAACAGATGGAAACTTTTGCTTCTATCATGACAAATGTAAATAATAACACAAGAATGCTGGATTTCCGTGGATATACACCGAATGAGATCGCACGTATGTCCGTATCGGAAAGAACGATTCCGTCAATCGTTCCGATGGGAAGCATAGCAAATAAGACTTTTGTTCCGTCAAATATGGCAACAAAGAAAATCTATCCAAACGATCCATGCCCATGCGGAAGCGGTAAGAAATACAAGAAATGCTGTGGCAGAAAGTAAGAAAGGACAGGCTTTAAAATATGAAGTTATTGATCGTGCGTCACGGTGATCCGGATTACACCATAGATTCCCTGACAGAAAAAGGCTGGAAAGAAGTTGAATTTCTTTCTGAGAAACTTTCAAAACTTGATATCAAAGATTTTTATGTGTCACCGCTCGGCAGAGCCAAAGACACCGCATCTCTTACTCTCAAAAAAATGAACCGAACAGCGACAGAATGTGACTGGCTCAGAGAGTTTGATGTTCTGATCGACCGTCCGGATGTAACGGACCGCAAGATCATTCTCTGGGATTGGCTTCCACAGGACTGGAGCATGGACGAGCGTTTTTATCAGTATGATCACTGGTTTGAAAATGAACGCCTCCAGGCAGCAGATACAAAAAAACATTACGACTATGTCACAGGAGAATTTGATAAGCTTCTCGCAGAACATGGTTATGTCAGAGAAGGACACTACTACAGAGTCGAAAAAGCAAACAACGATACCATCGTTTTCTTCTGCCATTTCGGCCTGGAATGTGTGCTTCTGAGCCATCTGATGAGCGTATCCCCAATGGTCCTCTGGCACGGAGCCGCCGCTGCGCCAAGTTCCGTAACGACCGTAACAACAGAAGAAAGACGCAAAGGAATCGCAAGTTTCAGAATGAATTCCTTCGGCGACATTTCCCACCTTTATGCAAACAACGAACCGCCTGCCTTTGCAGCGAGATTCTGCGAATGCTATGATAATAAAGACGAAAGACATGATTAAATTGAGAGAGGACGAGATTCAAAAGAATCTTGTCCTTTCTTGCGTATAGGACAGGTGTATGGTATATTAAAACTATAAATTAACAGATCAGATATATTATTTTCAATATATAAAGAAGGCAACAGCGATGTTGGCTGAAAATATATAAAAAATGAAGGAGGAAAAAAATGGAAAGGGGAACCAAAATTTTTAAAAGAATGTTGGGTGTTGTCCTGGCGATTGTGATGTGTATGACATTGACAACAGTACAGACACCAACGGAGGTGCAGGCAGCGTCAGGATTGAGTTCTTATAAGAGGGTAAGTTTTTATAAGTCTCAGAAAATTGGAAATACGGTGTATTCCATGAAATATAATGACAGATATAACAGATACACGATTTATATGAGAAGAAATGGAAAAACACAGGCACTTGTCAGAGACTGCTCGGGTGGAAGCTTTGTTACAAATGGAAAGGTTATTTACTATACAAGTGGAAACTTTTATTCTTATGGTTCATTTGGAGGAAATTACAAAAATATTCGAATCAAACAGTATTCGATCAGTTCCAGAAAGTCCAGAACACTGCTTTATAAATCAGGACCTGCGAGATCTCTGGCACCGGTTGCCTGTGATGGAACTTATCTTTATTTTGGTCTTTGCACACAGTATGGTGGTGCATATTATAATTTAAGCATTATGAATGTGAGGACCAGAAGAGTTGCTTATACCAATTATGGCGTGAGTGATATTCGCCGTCTGAGTAATGGAAAACTCCTTGTTTCAGCGACAGAATTTCCACATGGAGGAAGTCTTGCAATCATGAACCGCAATGGCAGCGGCAGAAAACTGATTACCAGAGAAAATGTCACGCAGGTAAGCGTAAAGGGCAAATACATTTACTACACAGAATCGAAATATTCCTGGGAAAGCAGGAAATGCAGATGCGATTTAAATGGAAATAACAAAAAAGCATTGACGAAATGGAGTGGCGGACTCGCCAGGTAACTTTGAGAATGTTTGGGATAATCCCGGAAAGGAAGATATCTAGGAAAAAGAAGACCAGAAAAATCCTGTTACCGGTCATATTGTTTTTGATATTAATGGCGATGATGCCTGTTCAGGCTCAGGCTGCAAATCGGACAGCAACTACAGTCAGAATGAAAACTTATTACAAAAGCGGTAAGAAGTTTATGACTGTACGGGGGCTGGACAGCAGGAGCAGATTAGTCTGGAAATATACGACAAAGAGTTATCCTGCTACAGAACTTAAGCAGATAACCTGCCTTGTTCGCGCAGACAAAGTTTATGTTTTTGAGAGTTCCAAAGTAATTGCATTTCGGAAAAAAGACGGCAGACGTTTATGGAGCACATCCAAAATCAGCCCGGCAGGGCATATTTTCGGTTTTGACAGGTACGATAATCTTTATGTAACCGGCTACTATGACAAGTATGTTTACAAAATATCGACTAAAGGAAAGATTATTTGGAAAACAAACACATTCAGAACCGGAAATTACTGGCCATACAAAGTAACTGCTTCCGGAAACTATGTTACTATTTTGTACGATATGAACTCAAGGAATTATTCATCCCGGAAGGTTCATAAAATTATTTTTAATATGAGGAACGGCAGAATCGTAAGATATTCGTAGTCCGGACATGTAAATGCCAACCTGCCAGTGGTGTGAAAAACACCGCTGGCAGGTTTTTTTGACTCCAAAACAGAAAACAAAAATCAAATTGCGAAAGAGTAAAATAGATAATATAATGTTGAGTAAGATATTAATTCACACAGACAAGGAGTAAACATTTGATTTCAAAGACAATGCAAACAATCTTACATGCACTATCTTATGGAAATATAGAGGTGGAGGCGTCACGGCGGCTGGCAGATATTAAGAAGCTGGATGCGATGCGTATATTTGTGAAGAAACTGGATACAAAAGTGTATAATGGAGCTTATGAAGTACCTGTGCGGCTGTATTTTCCGAGTGAGGAAGCTATGAGCGGAGAGCCTGTGGATGGAGAAAAATATCCGGTTCTGCTCTTTTTTCATGGCGGCGGCTGGGTGACGGAAAGTGTGGAGAATTATGACCGCGTATGCAGCAGGATGGCGCAGTCTACAGGGCATATCGTGATGTCTGTGGAGTATCGTCTTGCACCGGAATATCATTTCCCGGTTCCGCTGGAGGACTGTTATGCGGCGGCGAAAGCACTTTATACAGGCAGACTGATCCTTCCGGCTGATCCGGACAGAATCACGATCATTGGAGACAGCGCAGGAGGAAATCTTGCGGCGGCGGTCTGCCTTCTTGCAAGAGAACGAGGAGAGTTCATGCCACGGAAACAGATCCTGATCTATCCAGCATTGAACAACTGTTATACAGAAGAATCCCCCTATAGATCCGTGCAGGAAAATGGCGAAGGCTATCTCCTCACAGCAGTCAAAATGGAAGATTATCTCAAATTATATGAGAGCAGTCCAGATGACAGACAGAACCCATATTTTGCACCGATCCTCGAAAAAGACCTCTCCCATATGCCGGATACGTTGATCCTTACCGCAGAGTTTGATCCCCTGCGGGACGAAGGAGAAGCATACGGTAAACGCCTGGAAGAAGCGGGAAACTATGTGGAAGTGCACAGGATCCCGGAAGCACTTCACGGCTATTTTGCACTGGGGATCCGGTTCCTTCATGTGCAGGAAAGCTTTGAGATCATGAATAAGTTTTTGGAGAAAGAAGCGGATAAAACGTGGAAACAGGATATTCAAAATGGAGAAAATTAGATAACGCGGCACTGGCTTTTCCGCTGGTGACGGGGAAGAATGACAGCAGGGTTTTCCGGTTTTACTGCCAGCTGAAAGAAGAGGTAGATCCGGATATTCTGCAGAAAGCACTGGATCAGACAATGGAGAAATATCCACTGTTCCAGGCGGTGCTCCGCAAGGGTTTGTTCTGGTTTTATCTGGAGCGAAGAGACATCCGGGCAGTCGTAAAACCGGAGAAAAAACCACCGTGCAGCCAGCTCTATATACCGGATCAGAAGTCGCTTCTGTTTCGCGTGAGCTACCACAGAAACCGGATCAATTTCGAGGTTTATCATGCACTGACAGACGGAACAGGAGCGATGAATTTCGTTACAGAACTGGTTCAGGATTACTTGATCCTGGCACATCCTGAAGATAAACTTCCATGGATCGAACTGGCAGATGAGGCGACTCCCGGCGAGCAGGAAGAGGACAGTTTTTCACAGTATTATTCGTCAAAAATCCCAAAAAACAAAGAGAAAAAACCACCGGCAGTGCAGCTGAAAGGAGAGAAACTGATTCACTCCGATATGCAGATCACGGAAGTCATTTTTTCGGTGAAAGAGATTCTGGCAAAAGCCCGTTCTTATAGTGTGTCGATCACGATATTTCTGACTGCACTTCTGCTTCGCGCGATTCATGAGGATATCCCGAAGAACCAGCAGAAGCGCCCGATCACACTGATGATCCCGGTCAATCTGCGTAATTATTTTCCATCACAGTCAATGGGAAATTTCTTTGGCTGGATCGAAGTAGGCTATAAATTTGAGGAAAGTACAACTTTCGAACAGCTTCTGCAATCCGTAAAAGACCAGTTTAAAGAAAAACTTCAGAAAGACAGGATCGCAATGGATATGAACGGTTATGTCCGTCTGGAAAAGAATCCGTTCATACGTGCAGTCCCACTGGAGATCAAACGATATTTCCTCATTGCAGGTGCAAATCTGGGAGGAAGAAGTATTACAGCAGTATATTCCAATATCGGAATTCTCAAATTCCCTCCGGAATATAAGACGTATATTGACAGGTTCGGTATCTTTGCAAGCACGAATTCCCTGCAGGTCTGCTCCTGTTCTTATGAAGATCAGTTTGTGGTAGATTTTACCTCTAAAATACCGGATGACAGGATCCAGAAAAACTTTGTCCGCATGCTGAAAGAAGAGGGGATTTCCTGCAAAGAAGAAAAAAATGAATTCCCGGGATGCGGTGAAAAACAAAAAAAAGAGGACAGAAAAGTGATGCAGACTTTCACATTTTTGTGCCTGGCAGTTGCTGTGATCTGCGGCATGTTCAACTATCTGATGCTCGGAACACTGAACTGGTTCTGGTTCGCGTCAGCAGGCTGTTTCTGTGCATGGCTGGTGGTTCATGTGGCTTATCTGAAGCGAAGAAACATCCTCAAGAATGAAATGTGGCAGCTTCTGATCATAACGGTTTTATGTGTTTTGTGGGATCATTTTACGGGATGGCATGGCTGGTCGATCGACTTCGTATTTCCATTCGGAGCACTGGCAGTCCTGGGTTCGATCCCTGTGATCGCAAAGATCAACCATCTGGAAAGAGAAGAATACCTGTACTATCTGATACAATCCGCAGGTATAGGATGTATTCCTGCAATCCTGACCGCAGTCGGCCTCATTACTTACACCTGGCCGTCTGTATTAAGTGCAGGGATCAGCTTTCTGACGCTGGCAGGTTTGTTTATTTTTCAGAAAAAGGACATGTTGCGTGAATTCAGAAAGAAATTAAGAATATAAAAAATTAAAAAGGGAAAGAAAAATATGGGACAGGAAAAAGCGTTACCATGGAAAAACTGGGAAGTAGTTAAGCTTATCGGAAAAGGAACGTATGGAGATGTCTATGAAATCCGGAAAGAGAATACCCAATATGCTGCCAGAGCGGCATTGAAAGTAATTCACGTATCGCTTGATGAGCAGAAAAGGCGAGAACTGGAATCCGAAAGGATTTCACTGGCATCGTATTTACAGGAAACGCAGGCGAATATTACTTCAGAGATTAATATTATGGAATCTTTGAAAAGTGCATCACATATTGTGGCGATTGAGGATTCTGAAATTCAGGAAGAACCTGATGGGTGGACTCTTTTTATAAGGATGGAACTTCTTAAAAGTCTGGTGCAGCTTCGAAGCGAAAGAAACCTTACAATGAAAGAAATCCTGAAACTGGGACTTGATCTGTGCGATGGGCTGCAGGCATGCAGGAAAAAAGGTGTTATACACAGAGATATCAAACCAGCCAATATTTTTATTTCAGAGTTTGGGGAGTATAAATTAGGCGATTTTGGAATTTCCAAACAGTTGGAACATACGATGTCAGGGTCTACGCGGGCAGGAACTGAAAGCTATATGGCTCCGGAAGTTTTTTACGGAAAAGTGTATGATGCTACGGTAGATCTTTACTCTCTGGGGATTGTTTTATACCAGCTTGCAAATAAGGGAAAGCTGCCGTTTGTGCCACAGGATCGGGAAGTTGTGTCATACAGTGATGTAACAAAGGCAAAGCAGAGACGTCTAAAAGGAGAGATACTTCCAGACCCGGTAATGGGAGGCCATGTACTTGGCGATATTCTGCGGAAGGCATGTGCAGTTAATCCGAGAGATCGATACCAGAGTCCGCAGGAAATGTATGAAGAACTAGAAAAGCTTTTACAAAGCTATGACCAGAACCAGAAAGACCAGGAAACAGCAAAAGTTTCAGAAAAAGAAAGAGCAGAAGAAGACATTCATTTTTTCTCCGGATTGGAAGATGATTTGGAGAAAACAGAAGCAGAGAAAACAGAATCAGTGAAACCGGAACGGGTGATAGTACAGCCGGTGGAACCGGAGAATAAAACCCCGAAAACTCCAAAGAAATCCTCCAAAATGCCAGCGATAATCGGCATTCTGTGTATTGCGGGAATTGCAATTGCTGCATTTGGCTATATGAGAATGGGAAATTCACAGAAAATCGAATCGAAAGAGAATCAGGAAGTATCGGCAACTGCCATTCCGACAATAAGTGCAGCACCAACGGAAGCTCCGATAGAAACTCCAACAGAAGCCCCTGTTCCGACAGTTGAAATCTCCCCAACAGAAGCTGCATCGGAGGAAAATACAGAAGAAACGGATTGGTTCAACGATTTTGACAACAGAGATTCGGAAGAGACAGACTGGTTTGATGACTGGAACTATGACGAGAATGGAAATAAGGTAAATTAAAAATATCCACTTTACAACAAGGAGAAAAACAATGTTAGAATGTGATTATGAAGTAAAACAGATCGATGGAGACTATGCACATCTGCTGAGGATTGACAGACCAGAGGAGGAACTTAAGCTGGTGGCGAGGGCGCTTCTGCCGATGGAGATTTATGAGGGATGTATCCTTCATTATGAGATGATGCAGTACTCTATGAAATAGATCCGGGAGATACGAGTAAGATGGAACAGTATTACTACAACCACATGGATAAACAGAAGCAGGCGGCGTATCATGCCATGCTGCAGGGAATCCGCGGACTGGCGGATGAATTTCAGATTCCGGCACTGGATGCAGATGCTCTATATGATGTATTTTTTCAGCTGAGGCTGGATCATCCGGAGATTTTCTGGGTAACCGGATACAAGTACCGCTACTACAAAGACTCACCGAATATCATCTTTATCCCGGAATATCTCTTCGAAAAAAGTAAGATCAAAGAACACCAGAAGGCAATGACCGCACGGGTAGACAAGCTCGTGCGGCCTGCCAAAAACCTGTCCGAATGGGAAAAGGAAAAATATGTCCACGATTTTATCTGCGAAAACATCCGCTACGATAAACTCAAGAAACCATATTCTCACGAGATCATAGGACCACTCGGACAGGGAGTGGGTGTCTGTGAGGGAATCGCCAAGGCGGTCAAAGTCCTTCTCGATGAGCTTGGTGTCTGGTGCGTCATCGCAATCTGCGGAAACAATCCGGATAAGGGGATCAAATACCGCCACACCTGGAATATCGTCAAAGTCGGCGGCATATATTATCATCTGGATGCGACTTTTGACAACACCCTTGGAAAGAGCGACCAGGTGCAGGATATCCGCTACGATTATTTTAATCTTGATGACAAGAGCATTTTCCGGGATCATGAGCCTCTGATCGCACCGGCACCACGCTGCACAGAGCACGAACATTTTTACTACAAAGAAAAGAAACTTTCCTTTACGAAGCAGGAAGATGTCTACAAGCGCTCCCTGCAGGCTGCAAAGAAAGGCAAAACACTCACCTTCCACTGGCGTGGCGGCTATCTTACCAGAGAAGTACTGAAGGAACTTCTCGACCTGATCCGCAAAGCAGGAGAAGAAAGAAAAAAGACACCAGTTGTAAATGTCAACTGGCCGCAGGCAGTCCTGAGCCTCCATTACATAGAAGAACAGGCACAGGAATGCATCACAATGGAAGATGCAAATGAGGGAGAAAAAGAATAATTTTTTAATAAGGGGAAATTACTATGCTGGAAACATTTCAGGTTTTACATATTGAAGAACCGGATTTCGGCTGTGAAGGGTGGCCGGATGGATTTGAGATCAAAGACAAAGTACTTCTCAAAAGCAATCTCACAGGAGAAGAAAAGATCATCCACGAAAAAGATGCCAGACTGTATGAGCTGGACATCAACGAGGGCGACGAAGTGTTTCTGATCGAAGGCGAACTGAGAAAACTGCGGTAGGAGCTTAGGTCTTGTTCATGGGATAAATAGGAAAAGGATGAGGAGATTGCTGAAGCGATTCAAAACAGAGATCAATCCTACAGAAGAGCAGAAGATTAAAATACATAAGACAATCGGCACATGCAGATACATTTATAAACAATGGAGTGAGGATTATGAGCATTGAATTAAAAATATTGGATTTTATCCAGACACTGCATACACCGGTGCTGGATAAGATCATGGTCGGGATCACCAGACTTGGAGATGCCGGAATTATCTGGATTATTTTGACGGCGATCTTTCTGGTGATACCGAAAACAAGGCGGGCCGGCGGCGTAATGCTGGCGGCACTGGTTGTACAGACGATACTGTGCAATGTGATTCTCAAAAATCTGTTTGCGAGGACAAGACCGTATGATGTAAATACGACAGTTCAGCTTCTGGTTCCGAAGCTTCACGATTTTTCTTTCCCGTCGGGTCACACATCAGCATCGTTTACAACAGTGAGCGCATTGTATTTTGCAAAAAATAAAGCCTGGAAACCGGCACTGGTACTTGCCTGCCTGATCGCAGTCTCAAGACTTTATTTATATGTACATTATCCTACAGATGTACTGGGAGGAATCCTTCTCGGAATTTTGTCAGGATATATAGGATACAAAATTATGGAAAAACTGAGAAACAGATAAAATAAATATAGAGGAAAAACCATGCAGAAAATCAGAGAAGCGATCAGTTTTTATGGACGAGTCCAGGGTGTTGGATTCCGGTATAAATTAGGATACCTGGCACAGATGTACACCGTGACCGGATGGGCGAGGAACGAATATGACGGTTCTGTTTCGACAGAATTGCAGGGCCTTGAAGAAGATATTGACAAGATCATTCAGGCACTTTACAATGACCGTTATATAGAGATCGATGATATCCGAAGACGAAGGATTTCTCTGGATGAGGATGAGCGGCGATTCGGAATCCGCTACTGAAGGGAGACGTACAAATGGAAGAATTATATCAGGCAATTGAGGAAAAGATCAAGTCATCAGGTTATCCGAGGGAAATTTCCGGGGAAGCAGTCTACGAGGACATCTGTGACCAGATTGACGGCAAGGAAAATGGTACTTATGTATTACTGTCCAAGTTTGAGGATGATGTGATCTTTGAGTATCATATCACAGTTATGGATCATGAATTTAATCTTGGAATCCTTACAATGAGACTTCCAGAGGGAGTTTACGCAGTAAACTTTGATGAGGATTAATAAGGATTGATTAGCAGAGAGCGGGCAGAGACCTGCTCTTTTTGCAGATAAAATGAATAAAGAGGGGGGATTGTTTATGTGGATCTTATTCGCAGTAGGATCTTCTTTTTTTGCGGGAATCACAGCGATTCTCGCAAAGTGTGGAATTCAGAAAACAGATTCAGATGTGGCGACAGCAGTGAGAACGATCGTAGTTCTTCTGTTCTCATGGCTGATGGTGCTGGTCACGGGGACTTTTTCTGGAATCCACAATATCAGCAGAGAGACGCTGCTGTTTCTCGTTTTGTCCGGACTGGCGACGGGAGCATCGTGGCTGTGCTATTTTCATGCGCTCCAGAAAGGCGATGTCAACAAGGTTGTGCCAATCGATAAATCCAGTACGATACTGACGATCTTCCTGGCGTTGATCTTTCTCCATGAGGGACTGACATGGGCGAAGCTTGGCTGTGTCTGTCTGATCGCGATCGGTACTTATATGATGATCTCCAGAAAGAAAGTTATAGAAGATACAAAGAAAAAAGACAGCAGTTGGTTTATTTATGCAGTGCTTTCAGCAGTCTTTGCGAGCCTGACAGCGATTCTTGGAAAGGTTGGAATTTCAGGGATTGACTCAAACCTGGGAACCGCGATCCGTACAACAGTTGTGCTTCTGATGGCATGGCTGATGGTTTTTGTCCAGGGTAAGCAGAAGGAAGTAAAAGAGATTGAGAAAAAAGAGCTTCTTTTTATCGGACTTTCAGGTATCGCGACAGGAGCTTCCTGGCTCTGTTATTATCGTGCTCTGCAGGAAGGACCTGCAAGTGTTGTCGTGCCGATCGATAAACTCAGTATTCTCGCGACGATTGCTTTTTCCTGGATCGTTTTCCACGAAAAACTGACGCGCAAATCTGCGGTGGGAGTTGTACTGATCACTGTCGGAACGGTACTTATGACGATGGCGTAAAATCATCAGAGTCATTGTGAATGGGATGGATGGCAGGGCGATAGAAATTTCCTATAACATTATAACAAAATAGAGATACCCATTTACAGGATAAAGATGGTAAGATAAAGAAAAACGAAAGAGCAGGAGTTGAAATACAATGGGACATTTTTATTTTGTGAGACATGGACAGACAGTCTGGAATGTAGAGAATAAGATCTGCGGAGCGACAGATATCGCGCTGACAGAGAAGGGACATCAGCAGGCGATCGAGACAGGGCATGAGATTCTGCGACAGGGGATCCAGGCAGATGAGATCCTTTATTCTCCGTTGATGCGTGCAGCAGATACAGCAAAACATATTTCTGAGATTACCGGAATTCCGGCACGTGTAGAGCCGAGACTGATCGAGCAGAATTTCGGAAAATACGAATCCACTGCCCGCAACGGTGAGGAATTCCAGAAAGCAAAGCAGCAGTTCATCACCAGATATGACGGCGGGGAATCCATGCTGCATCTGGCACAGAGGATCTACAATCTCCTCGACGAGATCAAAGCAGAATCCGATCACAAAACCTATATCCTCGTGGCACACAACGGGATTTCCAGGGTGATCCAGTCCTATTTCTACGAGATGACAAACGAAGAATACGCGACATTCGGAGTGAAAAACTGCGAAGTCAGAAGATTTGATTTTGAGTGATAAATGAAACAAAAATACAGGCAGGAAATTCGCATAACAGCGCAAAATTCCTGCCTGTTTTTATGTTGTAGTGCGGAATGCAGTATGCTATAATACACACTAGTATACTAGGTTAAAAGGAGCGTTTAGCAATGAATATCCATGATAAATATAAAGTATTACAGCAGAATCTGAAAGCAATGGGAAGTGTTGCAGTTGCTTTTTCAAGCGGTGTGGATTCTACTTTCCTGCTGAAAGCAGCGCTGGAAGCTCTTGGAGGAGAGAATGTGATCGCAGTTACCGCAAGTTCCTGTTCTTTCCCGAAGAGAGAACTGAAGGAAGCGAAAGAGTTCTGTGAGAAAAACGGCGTGCGTCATATCGTCTGTAAATCTGAGGAGCTGGATATCGACGGTTTCCGCCAGAATCCGAAGAACCGCTGCTATCTCTGCAAGCATGAACTCTTTGAGAAAATCTGGGAGATTGCCCGTGAAAATGGCATGAATGCAGTTGCTGAGGGTTCCAATATGGACGACAATGGCGACTACCGTCCAGGTCTGATCGCGGTCAAGGAACTTGGCGTCAGCAGCCCGCTTCGTCAGGCAGAACTTTACAAAGAAGAAATCCGCGAACTTTCCAAAGAAATGGGACTTCCGACCTGGGACAAACAGTCCTTTGCCTGTCTTTCCTCACGTTTTGTCTACGGTGAGACCATCAGTGAGAAAAAACTCGGCATGGTAGACAAGGCAGAGCAGCTTCTTCTGGACATGGGATTCCATCAGGTGCGCGTCCGCATCCACGGAAACATCGCCAGAATCGAAGTCCTTCCAGACGAGATCACCAAAATTGTCGAGGAAGGCAACAGAACAAAAATTGCAAACCAGCTCAAAGAGTATGGTTTTGACTATGTAACTCTCGATCTTCTGGGCTACCGTACCGGAAGTATGAATGAAACACTGGATGAAAAAGAAAAGGAGATATAAATGTTAAATCAGTTTTCCAGAACAGAACTGTTATTTGGTAAAGAAGCCATGGAGAAACTGGCGGACTCCAGAGTTGCCGTTTTTGGAATCGGTGGAGTCGGCGGTTATACCGTAGAGGCACTTGTGCGAAGTGGAGTTGGTAAACTTGATCTGATCGATGATGACAAAGTCTGCCTCACCAACTTGAACCGTCAGATCATCGCCACCAGAAGCACTGTCGGCAAATACAAAGTCGATGTTATGAAAGACCGCATCCTCGACATCAACCCAAAGGCAGAAGTTAATGTCCACAAATGCTTCTACCTTCCAGAAACCAAGGATGAGTTTGACTTTTCCCAATATGATTATGTTGTAGATGCAGTAGATACCGTAACTGCAAAGATCCAGCTCGTCATGGAAGCCAAAGAAGCCGGCGTTCCGATCATCAGCAGTATGGGAGCCGGAAACAAACTCGACCCGACTGCTTTTCAGGTAGCAGACATCTACAAAACATCCGTCTGCCCTCTGGCAAAAGTTATGCGTCGTGAACTCAAAAAACGTGGAATTAAGAAGCTCAAAGTGGTATACTCTCAGGAGAAGCCAATCCGCCCGATCGAGGACATGTCTATCAGCTGCCGTACACACTGCATCTGCCCTCCGGGCGCAGCACATAAATGCACAGAGCGTCGTGATATTCCAGGTTCCACAGCCTTTGTTCCGTCCGTAGTCGGACTGATCATCGCAGGAGAAGTGATCAAAGACCTGGCAGGGAAAGACTAAAAAAGGATTTGATGATAAGATAAAATCATCATATGGAACGTATTTCAGACAGAGGAGGGGCAGTACATGAAAAGAAAAGCAGCAGCACTTGCATTGACAGTTGCGATGACAATGGCAGTCAGCGGAAGCGTTTATGCAGAACCGAAGTCAACAGAAGTAGAGCCAGGTATCACTGGAAATCCTGAGGAGTCAGAAGCGAGATCTTCTGTGGCGGATGGCTGTGAGACAGGGAAGCATTCATGGACGGAATGGACAGTAATGATCCCGGCAGACTGTGTAACTGAGGGTCAGCAGACACGGAGCTGTGAGGAGTGTGGAATATCAGAAACAGCGTCCATACCAAAAACAAAGGAACATGATCTGAAAGAAATCTCACGTCAGGAAGCCACCGACGATAAGGATGGTTTTATCCTCTATGCGTGCAAGAGGAATGGTTGCGATTATCAGATGAAGGAAGTTATTCCGGCGAAAGCAGCATCTGATCCGGAAGATACAGACGAAAATAAAGATGGCGAAGAGAAAGATCCGGAGAAGGAAAACACTGTGGATTCTGATACAAAGAATGAAAGTAAATCTGAAGAAAATTCCAAAGATGAAACGAAAAATGATGGTATCGGTGGCAGCGATACAAAGGAACTTCCAGACGAAGATATCGACGAAGAATATGTAAGTTTTGCATACGCGACATCTTCAGAAGTAGTAGCAGAATATGACCCGGAAACGGCAGTCAGCACACGCAAAATCACGAATCCGACAGACCCTTCTGACACGGAAGAAGTGGAAGGAAGAGCAGTTTCAGAAGGCATTGTGGATGTCAAAAAAGACTCCGATGGAAACATCACAGACCTTGCAATTTCTACTTCTGTTGAGGAGATAAAACATGGATTTTCGTTCAGCAGTGAGAGTAAAACTCTGCATTCCATTGTGATCATCAACAGCAAAGTTCCGGGCGTAAACTGGATCACTTTGACTGCGAAGGAACCGGCATCCGAACTTGGAATCCGTCTGAAACAGACAGATGACGGAATGATAATGACGCTCACAGAAAATCAGAAACTGGTCAATATCATCAGGATCACAGAAGCCAAAAAGAAGATCACAATGACCACTTCCACTGGTGGAAGCTGCGAGATCAGTCAGGAGATCCAGAAGTTTACAGTCAGAGATAAGAACAAAAACTTCACGGATATAGATATGAATGAAGTTGTTTTTCATAGAATAGACGGGAAGAATCCGTACATAGAACTGGCTGCACTGAAAGAATTAAAGAAAGAAAAAACATCCCAGGATACGGCAAAGAAAGATGAGAAATACTACTGGATCCAGCAGTATGACGATGAATCCCAGACACCTGTCGTGATCACTGTATATGAGAAATAATATTGTTAAATTAATCACAGAATAAGTAAAAAAACAGGTCATTATCCTCATTTTCGAGGATAATGACCTTGGTTTTTTTTGTATACAATTCTTAGTATTCGCCAACAACGGTTGCTTTGAGCAGGTTGGTATTACCGGAACGTCCAAGCGGAACACCGACAGTAAGAACAACAACATCGCCTTCTTTGACGTAGCCGTTTTCTTCGGCTGCCTCTGTAGCGTGAAGGAGAAGGATCTCCATGCTGTATTCCTCTTTGGTCAGGAGTGGAGTAACACCCCAAACCAGATTCAGCTGACGCCAGATGCGTTCATCCGGAGTGCATGCAATGATTGGGCATCCTGGACGATATTTGGAAACCATACGTGCAGTATTGCCGGAACGGGTAACTGCGATGATGGCTTTGGCATTCAGGTCGATCGCTGTCATGCAGGTAGCATGAGAGATTGCTGTGGTTACGTTTGTAGCGTGCTCCTTGGTGCGGAAACTGAACTGCTGATTAAAGTCAATGTCAGCTTCTGTACGAACTGCGATTTTGACCATAGTCTTGAGTGCTTCTACAGGATATTTACCTGCAGCAGTTTCACCGGAAAGCATGATCGCACTTGTTCCCTGATAGATCGCGTTGGCAACGTCTGTGGTCTCTGCACGTGTCGGACGCGGGTTTTTGATCATGGAATCCAGCATCTGAGTAGCTGTGATAACCTGTTTTCCAGCAGTGTATACTTTGGCAATGATATCCTTCTGGATAACCGGAACATCCTCAAGCGGGATCTCAACACCCATGTCACCACGGGCGATCATGATACCGTCAGCTACCTCAATGATGCTGTCGATGTTGTCAACACCCTGCTGGTTCTCGATCTTGGCGATGATCTTGATGTCCTGTCCACCGTTTTTCTCAAGGATATCACGGATTTCTTTGACATCGGCTGCTGTTCTGGTGAAAGAAGCGGCAATGAAATCATAGCCTTCTTTGATACCAAACAGGATATCGTCGTGATCCTTAGGGCTGATGAATGGCATGTTTACTTCTACACCAGGAAGGTTGACACCTTTCTTATTGCCGAGAACACCACCGTTTACTACTTTACAGACAATGTCCTGACCTTTGATCTTCTTAACTTCAAGTCCGATCAGACCGTCATCGATCAGAATGCTGTTGCCAGGTTTGACATCCTTATATAATTCTTTATAGGTAACGGAAACGATCTTCTCATTTCCCATGATCTCTTCTGCGGTTAAGGTGAATTCCTGACCTTCCTTCAGAGTAACCTTTTCATTTTCAAATTCGCGGATACGAATTTCAGGACCTTTTGTATCGAGAAGCGCAGCTACCGGTTTACCAAGACGTGTACGAATTTCTTTTAATTTATCAATACGGCCTTTCTGTTCGTCGTGTAAACCATGAGAGAAGTTGAAACGTGCTACGTTCAGACCTTCTTTAACAAGTTCTTCCAGAACACCGTCTTTATCAGTAGACGGACCAAGGGTACAGATAATTTTTGTTTTGCGCATAAATTTCCTCCTACTTTTCTTTACCTAAAAAATACACCTTTATTCTAACACATAATTTCTAATGTACAAGTAAAGATTTAGCAAAATAAAACGTTAATTTTATAACATTTTTGCCTCTGAATTATAGAAAAATGCATTAAAAATCGTCGTACCAGGGATTAAAACCTGGTATGACGATTGATGTATTTGGCTTTGTATTTAGAATATACAATTGTCTGATCTTTATACAGTCCATAGTATCCGGAAACGGCATAACTGATGGAGACAGCGATCAGATAATAGGAAACTCCACGGAATCCAAACAGCTCGAATGCGATCAGGATCGAGGTGATCGGGCAGTTGGTAACACCGCAGAAAAGAGCCGTCATGCCTGCGGCTGCACACAAGGATGGAGAAAGCCCGAGAAGTTGTCCCATAAGGCATCCGAAGGTGGCTCCGATGCAGAAAGAAGGGACGATCTCGCCGCCGCGAAAACCGGCACGCATAGTCAGGGCAGTAAGGATTATCTTCCACAAAAAGTCCAGTGGACGAGCCTGACCTTCCTCTACCGCGAGTTCAATAAGGTTGTTTCCGGCACCCATGTAATCAGTCGTATGAAGCAGAAGAGTGATCACAATAATGACTGCACTTGTCGCCACGATGCGGACATATGGATTAGGAAGATACCTGGTATAAAGCCTGCTGACACCCTGAAGAACCATGCAGAAAATGATGCTGACTGCGGCACATGCGACTGCGATGATGACCATTTTGCCGCCTGTTATGACGGACAATTCAGGGATATTTACAACATGAAATGACTCAGGATTGATGCCAAAACCGGCAGCGAATTCCGATGCGATCAGGGATGAGATCACGCAGGGAACAAGTGCCGCATAGTACATAACTCCGACACTGATAACCTCCATTGCGAATACAGCAGCCGCCATCGGCGTGCCAAAAACAGCAGCAAAAGCAGCACTCATGCCGCACATGACCATGACATGACGGTCTTCTTCATCGAGCCGGAACCAGCTTCCAAGCTGATTTCCAATGCTTCCGCCAAGCTGGATCGCAGCACCTTCACGACCTGCAGAACCACCCACAAGGTGGGTAAGGATCGTAGAAACAAAGATCAGTGGAGCAGAGCGAAAAGGCACATCATCTTGAGAGCGGATCGTAGAGAGTACCTGATTCGTACCGCCATCCTCGCGTCCAAATTTCTGATAAAGAAATACGATCACCAGACCGGATACCGGCAGCAGGAAAAAGATCCATGTGTTTTCTGCCCGGCAATTTGTGACAAATTTGAGTGCCCTCGCAAAAAGGCTGCTGATAAAGCCGACGGTCAGGCCGGTCAGTACTGCGAGGACCAGCCATTTGATAAGATTCGTCATATCATAGCGGATGTGTCCGAGATAATAATCCAGATCTTTAGTCTCTTCTGGATTATTTTTGTCCTGTGTGTTGTTCATAAGTTCCCCCCGTAAAGTAAAAAATAATTTATGACATGCAACAAACGGTTCCGAAATAGTATGCGGAACCGTCTGATGTTTGAAATATGATGATTATAAATTTGTAAGATTTTATTCCTGTGTAATTCCGGTTACTTCGTATCCGGCATCTTTGATCGTCTGGCGGATCTTGTCCTCATCAACCTTCTCCGGTGCTGTAAAAACGGTTGTGTTGCTTTCGTGAGAAGATACGACCTCCTCTACACCGAATGCTTTCTTAATTGCTTCATTTACGTGTGCTTCGCAGTGTCCGCACATCATTCCCTCAACATTAACTGTAACTTTTACCATAGTTTTTTGCTCCTTTTCTTTTATATTATAATCATTTTTTACCTCAATGGAAGTAGCTTGTTTGATTTTTTTGTCCTTTTTTGTGTCGTGGATCTTAAACAGGTTCAAACGCAGGGCGTTGGTGACAACGCAGAAGCTGGAAAGGCTCATTGCGGCGGCACCGAACATCGGATTCAGTGTCCATCCGAAGATCGGGATCCATACACCAGCAGCCAGCGGAATGCCGATCACATTGTAGAAAAATGCCCAGAAAAGATTTTCGTGGATATTTTTCAATGTGGCACGGCTGAGACGGACAGCGGCAGGAACATCGCTTAAACGGCTCTTCATCAGAACGACATCAGCTGCGTCGATCGCAATGTCTGTTCCGGCACCGATCGCGATTCCGATATCTGCGCGTGTGAGGGCAGGAGCATCGTTGATACCGTCGCCGACCATGGCAACTTTGCCCTGTTCTTTGAGGGAACGGATCACGCTTTCCTTGCCGTCAGGGAGAACGCCTGCGATGACATCGTCCACGCCTGCCTGGGCACCGATCGCTCTTGCGGTACGCTCATTGTCACCGGTCAGCATGACAACACGGATTCCCATATTCTGGAGTTCTTTGACTGCCTGCGGGCTGTCTTCTTTGATGACGTCAGCGACAGCGATGATGCCGGCCAGCTTGCCATTGCGGGCAAAAAGGAGGGGAGTTTTTCCTTCTTCTGCAAGCTTTTCTGCCTTCTGGGAGAGTGCGGCAGGAACGCTTACCTGGTTGCTGATAAATTTCATGCTTCCACCGATCAGAGTTTCATTATCAAGCACAGCAGAAAGTCCATTTCCCGGAAGGGCGTGGAAATCGGTGACTTCCGGTGCTGTGAGATGAAGGCTTTCGGCGTGGCCAAGGATCGCTTTGGCAAGAGGATGCTCGCTCTTTTTTTCCAGGGCAAATGCCATGGTGAGGAGTTCCTGTTCAGAAATTCCATCTGCCGGGAGCAGATCTGTCACTTCCGGCTGACCACTGGTGATCGTACCGGTTTTGTCCAGGGCAACGATCTGGACTTTGCCTGCTTCTTCAAGAGAAACAGCGGTTTTGAACAGGATACCGTTCTTGGCACCCATTCCGTTGCCGACCATGATCGCTACCGGAGTGGCAAGTCCGAGCGCGCATGGACAACTGATAACGAGAACGGAAATTCCGCGGGCAAGTGCATAGCCGAATTCATGTCCGGTCAGAAGCCAGACAAGCGTGGTGAGAATCGCGATTGTGATGACTGTCGGCACAAAAACACCGGAAACACGGTCTGCGATCTTGGCGATCGGAGCTTTGGTAGCAGCTGCGTCACTTACCATTTTGATGATCTGGGAGAGGGTAGTGTCCTCGCCGACGCGGGTTGCTTCACATTTGATAAATCCGGACTGGTTGACAGTAGCAGCAGAAACAAGATCTCCGGCGGCTTTGTCAACCGGGATGCTTTCGCCTGTAAGGGCAGATTCGTTGACAGCACTGGTTCCCTCGACGATCACACCATCAACCGGGATGTTTTCTCCTGGGCGGACCACAAAGATGTCTCCTTTGTGGACCTGTTCGATCGGGACAGTAGTTTCCTGACCGTCGCGGAGAACGACAGCGGTCTTTGGCGCGAGTTTCATGAGGCTCTTGAGAGCGTCAGTGGTTTTTCCCTTGGAACGGGCTTCAAGCATTTTGCCAACGGTGATCAGGGTCAGGATCATTGCCGCGGATTCGAAGTAAAAATCCATCATGTAGTTCATGACAGCGGCAGAATCGCCGTCGACCTGAGCTCTTGTCATGGCGAAGAGTGCGTAGACACTCCATACAAAAGATGCCATGGAACCGAGGGCAACGAGTGTGTCCATGTTCGGGGCACGATGCCACAGGCTCTTGAATCCGCTGATGAAAAATTTCTGGTTGATGACCATGATGATTCCGGCAAGCAGAAGCTGCACAAGACCCATTGCGATATGGTTGTCATTAAACCATGCAGGCAGCGGCCAGCCCCACATCATATGTCCCATGGAGAAGTACATCAGCACGAGCAAAAATCCGACGGAAGCGATCAGACGACGCTTGAGGATCGGTGTCTCGTGATCCTCGAGGGCTTCTTCGGCTTCAGATATGGAAACCTGTTCCTTATTGGCTCCCTTGAGGGATGCGCCGTAACCTGCCTGTTCTACGGCATTGATAATATCATGGGGGGAAGCTGTTCCTTCCACACCCATGGAGTTTGTCAGAAGGCTGACAGAGCAGGATGTGACTCCCGGCACTTTGGATACAGCCTTCTCCACACGGGTGCTGCAGGCAGCGCAGCTCATACCGGTGACGTTGTATTGTTCCATTGTGTGCCTCCTCTTATGAAATGCTCAGGCATGTAAAGCCTGCTTTTTTTACTGCTTCGCGAAGGTCGCCGTCAGAAATGGAACGGTCATAGGAAACAGTTGCGATTTCTTTTTTCAGATCAACTTCTGCAACGACTCCGTCGATCTCGTTGAGAGCATTGGTTACAGAATCCACGCAGTGCTGGCAATGCATGCCTTCGATGCGGATCGTCCTGGTTCCAAGAACAGGACCGTCCAGGAATTTTCTCTTCGGTTTCTTGGAACTTCCATCGCCGCCTCCGCAGCAGAGAGAGTCTCCCTTAAAATGTCCGGCAGCCTTGCGCGCTGCAAAGACCATAGCGACAATGACAATAAGTAAAATAATGATATCAGCTGGTTTCATGATTTTTCTTCCTCCTTAAATACTTTGTCTTTGTGTTTGTTGAGTTTCTTTTCTGTGATTTTCACAGTTACAGTTATTTCATCAGTTTCTGCAGAGTTGCAACCAGCTCGTCGATCGTTTCATCCTTACCGGCACGGATATCACGTGCCACACAGGTACGGATATGATTCGCAAGAAGCTCTTTATTAAAAGAGTTGACAGCGGCATTGACAGCAGCGGACTGGATCAGGATGTCATTACAATAAGCATCATTCTCCAACATCCCTATGATTCCCCGAATCTGCCCCTCAATACGCTTCAGCCGATTCACCAGCTTCTTCCTCTCCGCCTCCGACCGATCCGTATGCTTCGTACAACAACAGGAACAGACAGGAGTCTTCGTCACATCATTATTATTCTCCATAGACCAACTTCCTTTCTAAAATATACTCAAAATACATATCCAAAATACCCTCAAGGGGTATGTTTACTATGCCTGTAATATATACCCCTTGAGGGTATTTGTCAAGAGAAAATAAAAAAAGATGACCTAAATGCAAGAAAGCTACAGACAGATCATCCAAAATAAAAAGAAAAATAGACCAGGATATAACAAAACCACAATTAAGTCATCGGAAATGCAAAGAAAAGTAGACCAGAACAAGAGAAAGCCGCAATCAAGTCATCGGAAATTCAAGGAAAAGTAGACCAAAACAAGAGAAAGCCGCAAGCGAGTTATCAGAACCACAAAGAAAAGTAGACCAGAACATGGGAAAGTCGCAATTAAGTCATCAGAACCACAAAAAAGACCAAACCGCGCTACAGGCAAATCAATTCCCACCAATAGTATGGGCACACACAGCATCACCTCCCCCACAAAACAACCAGGGTCTCCACCAAAGCTCAAAAAAAGCCCAGGGGTGCCTGAGGGGACGGGCCACGTCCCCTCGGTCCTAACCTCGCCCAGGCGAGCACAAGGTTACGGGGCCCTGGGGATCAAACCCCGATAACCTTCTGGCTGATGAAGAAAGCCACCCCAGCGGTCAGCACCTCCGCAATCCAAAACGCATGCCATACTCCCACAGCCCCCAAGATGCGGCTAAGGATAAAAGCCGCAGGAAGAATTATGATCAAATACCGACACAGCGAAACAACAAGAGAAGCAGTCCCCCTTCCAAGTCCTTCCAGCGCACCACATGCCGTAACAGACACAGAAGAAACCAGAAATCCCGCACATATAATACGAAGAGCTGTTTTTCCGGCAGCAATTGTCTCCGGATTCGTAGTAAACATTCCCATAAGCTGCCCCGGAACAGTCAGACAGATGATGGTTCCAACAAGCATGATCACACCACTCATACAAAGCGTAACATAGTAGATTTTTTTCACTCTTTTGTGCTCTCCGGCACCATAATTATATCCTATCACAGGACGCATTCCCTGCACGATCCCGCTCGCCGGAAGATAGAGAAACGTCTGCAGTTTATAGTAGATTCCAAGAATTACCACATAACTCTGAGAGTAGGCCGCAAGGAGTCCGTTCAATGCAGAAACAAGCACAGATGGAAGCGCAAGATTCAGTGCTCCCGGAATGCCAACAGAGTATAATCTTGCGATCAGAGCTTTGTCCGGATGTAAATATTTCCGGCTTAATCTGACCTGGAGAGGCTGTATTTTATAGACGATCAAATAGAAAACAAGATTGAATACCTGCCCCAGACCAGTTGCGATCGCAGCACCTTCAATCCCCATTGCAGGGAATGGTCCGATACCAAAGATCAGCAGCGGATCAAGTATAATATTGGAAACACAGCCGACCATAAGCCCGATCATAGTAACCTTCATCTTGCCCACACCCTGGAAGATTTTTTCGTAGGAAAGGTTAGTAGTGTTTATAGTTGCAAACAGAAAAACGATCGTGGAATACCGGATTCCAAGGTCGATAACATCTGCGTCAGAAGTAAAAAGCACCAGAAATCCCGGCATCACAAGGATGCATCCGATCGTCAGAAGAACACCGTGCAGGGCAGATAATGCAAGCCCATGAGTCGCTGCTTTGCTGGCAGTTTCTTTGTTTCCGGCACCAAGACAGATCGCAATCTGAGCACTGATCCCGATCCCAAATCCGATCGCGATCGCATTCGCAAAGTTCTGGATCGGATAGACAAGCGACAGCGCAGTCATCGCATTTTCACTGATCTGTGCCACGAAAAAGCTGTCCACAATGTTGTACAGAGAATTCACAAGCATAGAGATCACCATAGGCAGAGCCATCGACAAAATCAGCGGGAAAACCGGTTTTTCTTTCATAAATGTGTCATTCATAATAAGCCTCCTTTATAAAATTTAAAACATAAAAAACGCCGCACAATCACCCCGAAGGATAATTGTGTGGCGAAAAATGGTTTAGCCAGAAAAATCCACACTATGTTTTGGACGAAAGAATTGTAGCATGAGAACCAGAAAAACGTCAATAGCAGATTTGTTAAATCTCCAGATCATCCGCATTTGCCATATACGTCTGCGTATAAAGCACGACCATATCGCCCTTTGGGACAAGGACCCTGTGATTTCGCTGGATCACGGCGATGATAATACGCTCCGGCATGTTCAGTTCCATGATCCTGTGATTCACCCATTGATCATTTTCGGTGAGGCGGATGCGGATAAAATGCACATCTTCTTCCTGACCATATTCCCCGATCCGTTTAAGTCTCGAATACTGGTCGACAAATCCTGCAGAAATGATACCGGTGGGGATCGCAACCATGCCGACACCAAGAAATGCAATAAAAATACCAAAAATCTTACCGATCGTGGTGACAGGATAAATATCACCATAGCCTACAGTGAGCAGGGTGGAAGCAGCCCACCAGATCCCGGAAAATGCATTCGTAAAAACCTCCGGCTGCGCCCGGTTTTCCAGACTGTACATACAGAGACTGGATGACAGCATCAGCACCAGCGGTCCATATTTGAGCTCCATATTGTCAAATGTGTACATGATACTGACGGTCAGATTCAGAAGAATCGTAAACATATACCAGTCCTTCTTGTGGTACATACTTCAATGTGCTACACTCAAAAAGTGCCAAAAATAATCACAGAAAAAGTGATATTGTTATAAGGAAAAAAGGCACTTAGAGGAGAAAAAATATGAAAACACTGCTGACACTGCAGCTCACGATCTTTATTCTGGTAGCTGTAGGATTTTTAATGAAAAAGATACATATCATCGGTCCGCAGGGGCAGAAGAACATCAATGATCTGGTCATCTATCTGATCCTGCCATGCAACATCCTCCATGCATTTACCCAGAGTGCAACGGATGGAGATTTCAGCAATTATCTGGCGATTCTTTTTATCTCGATCGGTATTCAGGTATTCTGTGTTATCTATGGAAAAGTCATGTTCCGAAAAGAATCCGAAGACCGTCGGAAGTGCCTGCAATACGGAACTATCTGCTCAAACGCAGGATTTCTTGGAAACCCGATCGCGGAAGGCGTTTACGGGATAGAAGGACTGGTTCTCGCCAGCGTGTACTTGATCCCGCAGAGAATCATGATGTGGTCTTCCGGTCTGGCTGTTTTTTCCGGAAGCAGTGATAAGATGAAAACGGTGAAAAAAGTCGTCACACATCCATGCATTCTGGCATGTGTACTTGGAATGATCCTGATGATCACAGGACTTCCAATCCCGCCAGGACTCGACGGTGCGGTGACTGCTGTCGGAAACTGTAATACGGCAATGTCGATGATGGTCATTGGAATGATCCTTGCAGATATCAATCTCAAAGATTTCTGGGACTGGACAGTTGTGAAATACACAGTTCACAGACTTATTATCATTCCGGCGATCGTTTATATCGTCTGCCGTTTCCTGCCTCTGAGCAAAACGGTCCTAGGACTGTGTGTACTCCTTGCAGCAATGCCGGCAGGTGCAACGACCAGTATCCTCGCAGAAAAATACCAGGTCGATTCTCCATTTGCGACAAAAATGGTCATCTTCTCAACCTTGTTATCCCTTCCGACTATCTGTCTGTGGAGCATTTTTCTCCAGTAAAAACATATTTGTCAAATTTCTGACAAAACATCCCCCCTCCCGGCTTGTAGGAGGGGTGTTTTTTTTATATACTTAAAAAATAACATTTTATACGGAAAAGAGAACAAATCATGAGCGATCTTAAAAACGAAATCCATGACTACTGGACCAACCGGGCCAGAGGTTATTCAGAATATAATCAGCAGGAAATGGCAGATGCCAGACAGACCATGTGGAGGGCGAAACTCCTCGATCTACTGGGAAAACAATTCCCGGAGCGCGAACCAAAAGAGATTAAAATCCTTGATGTCGGAACCGGTCCGGGATTTTTTGCAATCCTTCTCGCAGAAGCCGGCTATCAGGTGACGGCGATCGACTATACAGAAGAAATGCTCAAGGAAGCACAGCAGAATGCCGGTGGATTAGAGGAGTGTATTGTGTGGAAAACCGGCGACGCACAGGCTCTTGATGTGGAAAACAACAGCTTTGATGCCATTGTAACCAGAAATGTAACATGGAATCTTCCACGCCCGGACCTCGCATATAAAGAATGGCTGCGTGTGCTCAAACCAGGTGGTATGCTTTATAACTTTGATGCAGACTGGTACGGTCATCTTTATAATGAAGAAAAGCGAAACAGCTATGAGAAAGACCGGCAGCAGACAGAAGAACAAAACGTGGAGGACTATTACAGCGGAACTGACATCGAAAAGATGGAAGAGATTGCCCGCCAGGTTCCATTAAGTCGTCTGGAACGTCCGAAGTGGGATATCGAAACTATGCAGAAAACAGGATTTCTTGATGTTTCCTGCGATGAAGCGGTCTGGAAAGAAGTCTGGACAGAAGAAGAGATCATCAATAACAGCACTTCTCCGATCTTCCTCCTGACAGGAAGAAAGAGAGATTCTTTTAATCTCAAAAATATAACAGTGGAGCCGGGTGAGAAGTGGAATGGAGAATTAGAACTTGCAAACGGCGAGATCAAACTTCCGGCGACTGTCCTGCACGGACATGGTACAGGAAAAACCATGCTGATCACAGCAGGTGTTCATGCCGGAGAATATGTCGGGATCCAGGCAGCGATCGAATTGTCCCAGAAACTCAAAATTGAAAAAGTAACAGGCACGATCATCATTGTCAAAGTCATGAACCGACCTGCATTTGAGGCCCGTAACGGCAGTATGGGACTGACTGATGACAAAAACCTCAACCGCGAATTTCCGGGAGACCCGCAGGGAACAGAAATGGAGCGCCTTGCATGGGCAGTGTCTCAGGAACTTCAGCCGGTGACAGATTATTACATCGATCTCCACAGTGGAGATGACTATGAGAAATTAACACCGTATGTCTATTATGCAGGAATGGCAGCAGAAGAAGTTGTCGCAGAATCCCGTAAAATGGCAGAACAGGTCGATGTTCCATACATGGTAAAATCCAACGTGGCGTCCGGCGGTTCCTATAACTATGCAGCTTCGCAGGGAATCCCGAGTATTCTGATCGAACGCGGCGGAATGGGCGACTGGAATTACGAAGAAGTCCGCTCTACCAGAAGAGATGTCCGTAATATTTTGTGTCATATGGGAATCTATCAGGGAATCAAGGATTTCAGGACATACTATCCGCTGGATGTGGCAGATGTCCGCTATCAGGATGCAGAGGAAAGCGGTCTCTGGTATCCGTTCAAAAAAGTCGGCGACATGATCCAGGAAGGCGATATCCTCGGAGAAGTCCGTGACTATGAGGGAAAAGTCAAAGAAGTCAGCATCGCAGAGTTCGACGGCGTTCTTCTCTATCAGTGCGGCACGCTGCAGGTACTTGGCAATGGACCGATGGTCACCTACGGAAGAATCGTGAGCCGCTACGACGAGCGCAAGGAAAAAATCGTAAAATACTGGGAAAAACGAAGCGACAGTTTTCTGGAGCAGAGAAGACAGGAACTTCACAGCACCATGGCAGAACGCTGGATGAAAGAAATCAATACACAGCTTCCGGAGGGAAAAAATCTCAAGATTCTCGATGTGGGCTGTGGAGCAGGATTTTTCACTATCCTTCTTGCAAAAGCAGGCCATCAGGTGACTGGAATCGACCTGACACCGGATATGATCAAAAACGCCCGCATCCTTGCAGAAGAAGAGGGCGTAAATTGCGAATTTACAGTTATGGATGCAGAGAATCCGGAATTCCCGGATGATACCTTCGATGTGATTATTTCCAGAAATCTGACCTGGACATTGCCGCATGTGCGTCACGCATATCAGGAGTGGCTTCGTGTCCTCAAAAAAGGCGGTGTACTGCTCAATTTTGATGCAAACTACGGAATCACAGACTTCTCAAACGTAGAAGATCTTCCGGAAAATCATGCACATAACACACTCGGAAATGATATGATGCGTGAGTGCGAGGAGATCAAACGCCAGCTTCCGATCAGTTCCTACAGCCGTCCGGCATGGGATCTGGAAACCCTGGGATCTATGGATCTTAAAGATTTCCGGGTAGACTTAGGAATCAGCAGCAGGATCTATCTTGAAAAAGACGAATTTTATAATCCGACTCCGCTGTTTATGCTGCGGACAGTTAAATGACAGGCAGATAGCTGCACAGACTATAAGGATATGCGGAGAATCATATGGATTTAAAACAATTACAATATTTTGTGGCATGTGCCCAGGCAGGGTCTTTCAGTGATGCGGCGAAGATCCTCTATTCGACACAGCCCAGTGTGAGCAAGGTGATCAAGGCACTGGAAGACACTCTTGGAATGCAGCTTTTTGAGCGCCTTCCGAGAGGAATCCGACTGACAGTGCAGGGACAGAAAGTCTATCACTATGCATGTAAGATCACAAATGAGATGAATGTTCTGGAGAATATGGCTTTGGGAGGCATGACAAAATGGATTCGTATTTCGCTGAATCCAAGTTCCTGGTTTGCCAATCAGTTTGTAGATTTTTATAATGAAACCTATGAAAAAAACTATCACTTTCAGATCACAACAGCAGGCGTACGGAGTGTTATGGAACGTGTCCGTGACTACATGGATGACATTGGATTTGTTTATATCCTGAGTCAGCAAAAGGAGAACTTCCTGCACGAGCTGACCAAAAATAAACTACAGTTTTTTACAATGTATGAAACAGATGTAGTCCTTTATTCAGGGCGGAAGACAGAAATTTATGCTTCCAGAAAGGACAAAGCAGAGCTTGCAGATCTGGAAGGAATCCGTTTTATCCAGAATTATCAGGATGAATTTTTTGATATCGGAGCTGCACGGGAAGATGCATTCCAGTGGAAAGATCTTGATATTTCTGTGCTGACCAACAGTGACTACATTATGGAAAAAATGCTCAGGAACAGCCGGGTTGCAAATGTAAGCGGCAGTTATCTTTCCGAGAACAAAACAGGTACTACGCCGGGAATCCCGCTGAATATGGGTGACAGTAAGGTTATTTTTGGCTATATGCTCCACAAAGGCGAAAAAATTGATGAAAGTATACAGGAATTTCTCGACTTTCTGGTAAGCAGACTTCCCAAAAGTTAATTCCGACTCATTCCAGAACAGCCGAAAGGTATTCGAACTACGAATAGCACATAACCCTCCCACGGGGTTGTGTGCTTTTTTGACATCTGATAGACTTTATCTGACGAATTACTATGCGGATATTTTGTCTGATGATTTACAGGCACAAAAGGAGAATTCATGATTAAATACATTTTTAAAAGACTTCTTCAGCTGATCCCGATTCTAATTGGGATCACTTTTTTGTCTTTTGCCATGATGCGTTTGGCAGGTGGTGATGCGGTAACGTATATGTATGAGAATGCCGGTTCAGCAGTTTCACAGGAAGTCATTGATGAGACGCGGAAGGAATATGGTCTGGATCAGCCATTTCTTATTCAGTATGCGAAATGGTTTGCAGGAATGGCAACCGGAGATATGGGCAAGAGCTACGTATCCAAACGAGATGTTTATGAAACATTTGTAGAAAAACTTCCGGCAACGATCATGCTGACCGTATCTTCTGTATTGCTGACAATGCTGATCGCAATTCCACTCGGCATTTTTTCGGCGGTAAAGCATAATAAATGGAGCGATTACCTGATACGTTTCCTGAGTTTTATCGGGAATTCCATGCCAAACTTCTTTGCAGCACTGGTGCTGATGTGCTTTTTTTCCATCAGACTTGGATGGTTTCCGGTAATCACAACGGACAATATAGCTTTAAGCCTCGTTCTGCCAACACTGACACTTGCCATATCTATGGCATCCAAGTATACCAGACAGGTGAGAGCTACGATCCTTGAAGAACTGAACAAAGATTATGTGGTCGGAGCAAAGGCGAGAGGTGTGAGAGGAAGCGTGATCATCTGGAAGAATGTTATGAAGTCTTCCATGCTGACGATCATTACTCTGCTGGCTTTATCAATAGGAAGTCTTCTGGGAGGAACTACGATCGTTGAGACTATTTTTATGTGGGATGGTGTTGGCAAAATGGCAGTAGATGCCATTACCATGAGAGATTACCCGATCATTCAGGCATATGTAGCCTGGATGGCAATCATTTATGTGGTTGTAAACCTGATCACGGATATCATTTATCACTATCTGGATCCTCGAGTAAGATTAGGAGGTGACAGAGCATGACGCAGAAGAAACAGATATCTGTCCGAAAACAGAAGATAAAGAAAAACCATGTGAGAGAAAAATTGATCTTTTTTACAATACTGACCCTGATACTTCTGGTTGTTGCTGTTTTTGCACGGAAGCTCTGTCCGTATGATCCGGATGTACAGGATCTTCTGCTGGCACAGAAACCGCCAAGTGCAGAACATATACTGGGTACAGACCGCTACGGAAGAGACATGTTTTCGCGTGTACTGGTAGGAAGTACGACCAGTATTTATGCGACACTGCTTCTGGTGGCGATCGTCACGATACTTGGAACGGTGATCGGCATCATCTGCGGGTGGTGTGGAGGAATCATAGATACTGTGCTGATGCGTATATCAGATATGTTTCTTGCGTTCCCAAGCCTTGTTTTTGCCCTTGCAGTAGCTGGTGTACTTGGCGGTGGCATCCAGAATGCGATCATAGCACTGGCTGTCATCGGATGGCCGAAGTTTGCCAGACTTGCCAGAGGACTGACTCTTGCACAGAAAGATTCACCATATTTGATGGCGGTGAGACTTTCGGGAAGCAGCACACTGAAAATTATGTTTAAACATATTTTACCGAATATTGCAGGTCCGATACTGGTTACCTCTGTTCTTGATATCGGAACTATGATGATGGAACTTGCAGGACTGTCCTTCCTCGGACTTGGCGTACAGCCTCCGATGGCAGAGTGGGGAAGCATGATTAATGATGGAAGAAGTATGCTTCAGATCTCACCATGGATGGTACTTGCACCGGGACTTGCCATATTTATAACCGTTATGATCTTTAATCTTCTCGGGGATACACTCAGAGATTTTATGGATCCAAAAGAAAGAGCAAAGAAATAAGAGAATAAAGAAAGGAAACAACGATTATGAAGAAGAAATTACTTGCAGCAATTCTGACAGGAGCAATGCTTGTAGCAGGAATGTCTACAACCGTATGGGCTGACGGTGAAAAGGCTTTTGTTTATGGAACAACCGGATACAGCGAGGAAATGGGAGATGCGGGATTAAACCCACATGACAACTATTCAGGCTGGAGTGCACTTCGTTATGGCGTTGGCGAAACTCTGTTCAAATATAATGACAACATGGAAGTAGAGCCATGGCTTGCAACTGATTATGAATTTGTGGATGATACAACTGTAAAGATCACACTTCGTGACGGAGTACAGTTTTCCAGTGGACGTACCATGGATGCGGAAGCAGTCAAGGAATGTCTGGAAGATCTGATCGCAGTTCATGACCGTGCACCTTATGACCTCAAGATCGATTATATTGATGCAGATGGTCTGACACTTACTATTTATACCACAGAACCATGTCCAGCGATCATTAATTATCTTGGTGATCCATATGGTGCGATCATTGACATGGATTATGGAATCCAGGGAGAAGGCGGATCTGCCAATGTGGCCGGAACTGGCCCATATATTGCAGAGAACGTCACTCCAACCCAGATCGATCTGGTAAAAAACGATAACTACTGGGGCGGTGAAGTGAAAGTAGATAAAGTTACAGTCAAATCTTTTGCAGACGGAAGTGCACTGACCGCAGCCCTGCAGACAGGTGATATTCAGGGTACTTATGGACTCCAGTATGACAACTATGCATTATTTGAAAATAATTCAGATTACATGATTAATTCCTGTGCGACCAGCCGATGCTTCTTTGGTCAGTTCAATATGGATTCAGAGATCATGAAAGACCAGAACGTGCGTAAAGCTGTTGAGATGGGAATCGACAAAGACGGATTCTGCTCTGTCATCATGGAAGGACGTGGAGTTCCGGCAAAGACAGCTTTCCCAAGCGGCTTTTCTTATGGAAATGATGCAGTAGAAACGGTTTCCTATGACCCGGAAGGCGCTAAGAAACTTCTCGAAGAATCAGGATGGACAGATACTGATGGTGATGGATATGTAGATAAAGATGGACAGAAACTCAGCATTAACTGGCTGACTTACCCAACCCGCCTGGAACAGCCGAAACTTGCAGAGTATGCACAGGCTACGCTGAAAGATATCGGAATTGATGTGGTTGTAAATAATACTTCGGATCATATGACAATTGCCAAGAGTGGAGATTTTGATGTATATGTAAGTTCTACAACCACAGCACCGACCGGAGATCCGGAATACTTCTTTACCAGTACAGTTACAGGTGCCAAGAACTATGGAAACTATCAGAATGAAGAAGTAACAAAACTGACAGATCAGCTTCATCAGAGCTTTGATAAGGATGAAAGAGCCAAACTTGCAGTAGAACTTCAGCAGGATATTCTGGATGACGATGCATTCTTCTTTGTATCTCATCTGAATATGGGAATCGTAACCAAGTCAAATGTTACAGGAATGGCAGCACATCCATGCGATTACTATGAGATCACTGCTGACCTGGATGTAGAATAAAATTATTGCTTCTGCTTGCAGCAGCAATTTTTGAGGAGAAAATAAATTATGGATTCTTTGCTTCGTGTAGAGCATGTGACAATTTCTTATAATGGAAAACCAACGGTTGAGGATGTCAGCTTTGAATTAAAGCAGGGCGAAATCCTTGGAATCGTGGGCGAGTCCGGAAGCGGCAAAAGTACGATCATCAAGGCAATCATGGGGATTCTGGGAGAAGAAGGTCTGGTTACAAGAGGTGATATCTGGTACAAAGGTGAGAACCTTACAGACATGAGTGAAAAAAAACTCCGTAAGCTTCTGGGAACAGAGATCGGAATGGTATTTCAGGACTGTAAAACTGCATTGTGTCCCGTTCGGACAATTGGAGCACAGATACATGAGGCAGTATCCGAACATGAGAAAGTCAGCAAAAAGGAAATCCGGGAACGTGCCGGAGAGATCATGAAGAAGATAGGTCTGGATGACAGTGACCGTGTGCTGGACAGTTATCCGTTTGAACTCTCCGGTGGAATGAACCAGAGAGTGGGGATCTGTACAGCCATGATCATGCATCCGAATCTGCTTCTGGCAGATGAACCGACCAGTGCTCTGGATGTGACCGTTCAGAAACAGGTAGTAGAGGAACTTCTGCTTATGCGTAAAGAATACAATACCGCGATGATTCTTGTAACACATAATATCGGTGTTGTAAGGCTGATGGCAGACAGAATACTGGTACTTCAGAATGGACAGGCAAGGGAGTATGGAGAAACTGAGACTGTTCTGGATCATCCGAAAGATCCGTATACAAAGAAACTGATGAGTTCCGTGCTTCATCTGAAACGGAACAGAAATCAGGAGGTACAGTAAAATGACAGACATTATCCTGAAAGCAGACCATCTCAAAAAAGTATTTATATCAGGGAAAAAATCCATGACCGCTGTGGATGATGTAAGCTTTGAACTGGAACGTGGAGAATGCCTTGGAATCGTAGGAGAGTCCGGATCTGGCAAAAGTACGATTGCCAAGATGATCACACATCTGGAAAGTATCACAGAGGGACAGGTCTTTCTTAAGGGAAAGGACATCACTCATGCCAGAGGCAAAGATTTGAGAGAAACATATCAGAATATCCAGATGGTTTTTCAGATGCCGATGGAATCTTTTGACCCAAGATGCACTTTAGGCGACGGAATTGGGGAAAGTCTCCGGAATATGGGGATAAATCGTGCAGAAACACGGAAACGTGTGGAAAACCTTCTTGAAAGATGCGGTCTTTCTAAAGAATATGCTGACCGTTATCCTCACCAGGTCAGCGGGGGGCAGTGCCAGAGAGCGGCGATTGCCAGAGCTCTCGCAGTAGATCCGGAAATCCTGATCTGCGATGAAGCAACCAGTGCATTGGATGTAACCGTGCAGAAACAGATTCTGGAACTTCTGATCGAACTGAAAGAGAAGGAGAATCTGTCGTTTATCCTGATCTGTCACGATCTTGCACTGGTGCAGGCATTCTGTGACAAAGTGCTGGTGCTCTATCATGGAAAGACAGTAGAATACGGAACCCCAGATGATATCATCAATCATCCGAAGATGGACTATACAAAAAACTTAATAGATTCAGTTTTATAAAATTAACAGCATAATAATCAACGACAATAACCGGAGGGCAGGAATTATGGTAGTAAATGTTTTTCTGTTTGATGATTTTGAAGTGATGGATGCATTTGGCCCGGTGCAGATCTTTGGATGTGTACCGGAGCATTTTTATATACGCTTTATTTCACTGCGCGGAGGACTGATCACCGGAAAGCAGGGAATAAAAGTATGGACCGAACCATTAAATCCTATCGAGATTGAGGATATATTTTTGATTCCAGGAGGAAAGGGCGTCAAGAGCTTTCTGCATACAGAAGGAGATAAGGGACAGCAGATGTTAAAACAGGCCGTAGAAGAAGCATCTTTTTGTGTGATGGTTCAGAATGCTTCTGCAATGCTTGTGAGAACAGGGCTTCTGTTCCATAGGCAGGTGGCAGATTATGCATATGATGAAAACTGGAAGCGGATGTTTACAGTGGGAATCAATTACATCAGTAGAGACAACTGGATTTCGGACGGGAAATATTATTCCAGCAGTACGACAACAGCGGCAATGGACATGGCACTGGGGCTGATCAGTGATATGCTGGATATTGATATCGCTGAAAAAATTGCAGAAGAAATAGGATATGAATGGGACAGTAGCCTGCACATATGAAAAACAATCACTTATCCATAACAGATAAGAATATCTCCATATCCCCCAGGGTAGGTTGCTGACGCTTTAATGTGGTGCTACAATACAGTTAATTATGAGGCGCGCACCAAATAAAATAAAGTTTTCACAGGGAAAGGAAGTATATCTATGCATATACCTGAGAACTATTTAAGCCCGTCGACATGTGCTGTAATGACAGCCGCCATGATCCCGGTCTGGGGATATTCAATCAACAAAGTAAGAACAGAAATACCAAAGGCCAGGATGCCGCTTCTTGGTATCGGTGCTGCCTTTTCATTTCTTGGAATGATGTTTAATGTTCCACTTCCGGGCGGTACTACAGGACATGCAGTAGGAGGAACTCTTATTGCGATTCTTACAGGCAATCCGGCAGCCGGATGCATATCGGTTTCCATTGCACTGCTGATACAGGCATTGCTTTTTGGAGATGGAGGAATCCTTGCATTTGGAGCCAACTGTTTCAACATGGCGTTTGTACTGCCGTATCTGGGATTTTTCCTGTATAAGCTGCTTCTGAAAAAAACGGGTATGCGTAAGCTCAGTGCCGCGATTGGTGCATATATAGGAATCAATGCAGCAGCATTCTGTGCCGCTGTTGAATTTGGAATTCAGCCATTACTGTTTAAGAATGCGGCAGGTCAGGCTCTTTATTGTCCATATCCTTTAAGTGTATCCATACCGGCAATGATGATCGGACATATTACCTTGTTTGGACTGGCAGAGATTGTACTGACTGTAGTGGTACTGACATTTGTAGAGAAGGTTTCACCATCCGCTCTGGATGCAGTTCCGAATAAAACTTCATTTAAACCTTTGTATATACTGATTGCGATACTTATCGTCCTGACACCGATCGGTCTTCTTGCGACAGGCACTGCCTGGGGCGAATGGGGCGTTGATGAAATGTCAACACTTGTCAGTGGCGGCGCACAATTGGGATACACTCCGGCAGGAATGGAAAGCGGATTTGAACTTTCGACATTATTCCCGGATTATTCCATGGCAGGTATGCCGGAATGGACAGGCTATATTCTGTCTGCCGTTGTCGGCGTGGCACTTCTTGTTATATTCTTTAAAATTATTTCTTCACTTATGAAGGATAAAATTAATTTTAAAAAGAAAGCGGCATAATGATGGATAATTACAGAACAGAAAAAACAGAGATTCCAGACTGGATGTGCAGGCAGGAAGAGTATAACCCCTCTGCAGATAAAGAAGCTTTTCTTACCAGAAGCACAAAATCTGTTTTGTCTGTGCTGGCAAGACTAAAATTTGATGAAGGGAAGGATGGCAGATTTTCTGCTACTCCTTCTCTTAAGTTGTTTTATACGATACTCTATATCATTCTTACAGCATGTTCGGGAAATTATCTGTTTGTGCTGATTATGTGTGCAGCTGTAACAGTTAGGCTGGCCTTTTTCTCAGCATCTGCTATCCGACAGATATTAAGCGGAACAGCAGGATCAGTTATGATTTCGATATTTCTTCTTTTGCCGGCGGTTTTTATGGGGAATCCTCAGACTCTGGCAAACATTACAGCGAGAGTATACGTATCGGTAACATTGGTCGGTATTTTGTCAGCAGGGACTTCGTGGAATAAACTCACAGCCGGCATGAGAACTTTTCATGTACCATCGTTGTTTATTTTTACTCTGGATATTACACTGAAATATATTTCAGTTCTGGGTGAGATATGTGTGGAGATTTTACGGTCCGTCAGCCTGAGATCTGTGGGAAAAAATCCGGACAAGGCAAAATCTTTTTCCGGCATTCTTGGAATTACCTTTCTCAAATCCAGCGAAATGGCAGAAGAAATGTATGCATCCATGTGCTGCAGGGGATTCACCGGAGAATATCAGTCAAAACAGAAATACAGAGTGTGTCCGTACGACATTGTACATATTTTGATCATGGCAGGGTGCGTGGCACTGTTTATTCACCTGAACTGAATGAACAGTAACGTTTACGATACATCTGTTTCATAAAGACATAAAGGCAGCAGGAGAGAGGATAAAGGTAGACAATTATGATCACACTGGAAAAAGTTTGCTTCGCATATGAGCATGAGGTGGCACTAAGATATGTGAATCTCCAGATTGAAAAAGGCGATTCTGTGGTTATTCAGGGACCAAACGGATGTGGGAAATCAACGCTTATCAGGTTATTGAATGGAATTATATATCCTTCTGAGGGACATTATTTTTATAATGATCATGAAATTACAGAAAAAGCATTGAAAGACAGACAGTTTGCAAAGTGGTTCCATCAGCAGATGGGATATGTGTTTCAGAATGCAGATACACAGCTGTTCTGCGGAAGCGTGGAAGAAGAAATTGCATTTGGTCCTGTTCAGATGGGATTGTCAGAAACTGAAATCAGGCAAAGAACAGAAGACTGTCTGCAGTTGTTTGGAATAGAAAAACTCAGAGAAAGACCGCCGTATCATCTGAGCGGAGGTGAGAAACGCAAAGTTTCGCTTGCCTGTATTCTTTCACTAAATCCGGAAGTGCTGATATTGGATGAACCGCTTGCCGGTCTGGACGAGAAAACACAGGACATGCTGCTGGAATTTCTGAAGAATTTTCACAGGGCAGGAAAGACATTGATTACTATCACACATAATCGACATCTTGCAGAGACGATCGGAAGCAGATTTGCGGTTATGAATGAAGACCATGAATTAAAAATGATATAAATATAAAAAAAGTACTTCCCGTGGATTAGAAGTACTTTTTTTATTATGGGTTAACTGGTGCCTTAAGGGTGGAGGTCTGTGCACCTTTATTTGATAAAATAACACAGTTCTTTGTGTTGACTATATTTTAACAAAACGCAGTGTAAAAACAAGCCTCCCAGGGGGATGTAAAGCCATGAAAAAAACAGTATGATCCATGCGATATATGAATATGTCAATATCCCCCAGGGGCGGTTATATATGACCGAAATTGATGGTATACTGATAGAACTTGTTATGCATAATAAATAAAAATAAACCATAAAACTGTTGATAGACACAGCGTTATGCATAAATAAGAACAAAAGGAGGAAATGAGACAATGAAGAGAAAATTACTGGCAATTATGATGGCGGTCTGTGTGACAGCATCCTTTGCAGGAGGATCTGCAACTGTATTTGCGGCACAGGAAGAAAGCACAGCGAAAGATGAAGTAATCGTAACCATGCCGACAACATCTGAGCCGGAGTCCGGTTTTGACCCGGCATATGGATGGGGCGCAGGAGAGCATGTGCATGAGCCACTGATCCAGAGCACACTTACTACTACAAACACAGATCTTTCTATCGGTATGGACCTGGCGACAGATTATTCTGTGAGCGATGATGGACTTACCTGGACTGTTAAGATCCGGGATGATGTCAAATTTACAGACGGTGAAGCTCTGACAGCATCCGATGTGGCATTTACATACAACAACTGCCGCGATAACAGTTCCGTCAATGATTTTTCCATGCTGAAAGAAGCAGTGGCTGTGGATGATACAACGGTTGAATTTCACATGAACACACCATTTGCAGTCTGGCCATATACAATGGCAATTGTAGGAATCGTTCCGGAACATGCTTATAATGAGAATTACGGACAGGATCCGATCGGTTCCGGACGTTATATCATGAAACAGTGGGACAAAGGACAGCAGGTTATTTTTGAGGCGAATCCGGACTACTACGGCGAAGCACCAAAAATGAAAAAAGTAACCGTTCTTTTCATGGAAGAAGATGCAGCACTGGCAGCAGCTCAGTCCGGCACGGTAGACGTGGCACATACGGCGGCATCTTATTCAGATATGACGGTTGACGGATATGATCTGTTCAGCGTGCAGACAGTAGATAACCGCGGATTCAACCTTCCGGCAACAGCAGCAGAGGAAATTGACGGAGTAACTTATGGAAATGACTTCACCAGCGATGTAGAAGTAAGACGTGCGATCAATATCGGCATTGACCGTGAAGAAATGATCCAGAATGTCCTGAATGGTTACGGAACCCCGGCATACAGCGTGTGCGATAAAATGCCATGGTATAACGAGGAAGCAGAAGTAGAATACGATCTGGATAAAGCAAAAGAAATTCTTGAAACAGCAGGATGGGCAGAAGGTGATGACGGAATCCGTGAAAAAGACGGCGTACGTGCGGAATTTACCATGCTGTATCCGGCATCCGATTCTGTTCGCCAGGCACTGGCAGAAGACAGCAAGAATCAGCTTGCCGAACTTGGAATTGAAGTGACAACAGAGGGCGTTGACTGGGATACTGCCTACACAAGAGCAGAGTCTGAGCCACTTGTATGGGGATGGGGCGCACATACACCAATGGAGCTGTACAACATCTATCATACAATGAGCGAGACCGGCCTTGCAGAGTACTCTCCATATGCGAACGAAACCGTAGACAAATATATGGATGAAGCTCTGAAATCCAGTGATCTGGAAGCATCGTATGACCTTTGGAAAAAAGCCCAGTGGGACGGAGAGAGCGGAATTACGCAGGAGGGAGATATCCCGTGGATCTGGCTCTGCAATATCGATCATCTGTACTTTGTAAAAGACGGACTCAAAGTAGCTGACCAGAAGATCCATCCACACGGACATGGCTGGTCTATCGTAAATAACGTAGATCAGTGGTCATGGGAGTAACAGATCTTGAATAATTCAAAAGCAAAATTTATCTTAAAAAATTTCATTAAAGTGCTGCTTCTGCTGTTTGCGGTCAGTGTTGCTGCTTTTGCACTTATGACAGCTTCTCCGATCGATCCTCTGAAAGCGAACGTCGGACAGGCTGCGCTTGGAAGCATGAGTCAGGAACAGATCGCAAAACTTGAAGAATACTGGGGCGTGGGACAGCCGCCCCTGCAGCGCTACATTGCATGGTTCAGAGATTTTGTGAGGGGAGATATGGGAATATCTCTCCTTTATCGACAGAAGGTAACGACAGTGATCGCCGTAAAACTTGGAAATTCTCTGTTTCTGATGATCATTGCATGGATTTTGTCAGGACTGATTGGTTTTTTGCTGGGCTCACTTGCAGGGATGAACCGTGGAAAACCGATTGATAAGATCATCAAAGGATACTGTCTGGTGATCTCCAGTACCCCGGCATTCTGGATTGCTATGCTGTTGCTTATCATTTTTGGAGTATGGCTCAAAATACTTCCGATAGGATTAAGTGTACCGATTGGAGTTGAGGCAAGCGGAGTGACTTTTTTTGACCGTGTGCGTCATGCAATCCTTCCGGCGGTGACACTTTCCATCACAGGAATATCCAATATTGCCATGCATACCAGAGAAAAAATGATCGACATCTGTGACAGCGATTACGTGCTTTTTGCAAAAGCAAGAGGAGAGAGTAACTGGAAGATATTCAAAAACCATGGTTTCCGCAATGTCCTTGGCCCGGCAGTGACACTTCAGTTTGCTTCGATCAGCGAGATATTTGGCGGCTCAGTGCTTGTGGAGCAGGTTTTTTCCTATCCGGGACTTGGACAGGCAGCGGTCAGTGCAGGTCTTGGAAGTGATATGCCGCTTCTGATGGCGATCACGATCATAAGTGCACTGTTTGTGTTTGGAGGAAACTTTATAGCCAATATTCTGTACGGAGTCATCGACCCGCGGATCCGAAGAGGGGGTGCGGGAAGATGAAAAACAGATGGAACCGCAGAAAAACTCTGGTACTCTGGCTTGTTATCGCCGTGGTGTTTCTTATAGCAGTCTGTATCAGCGGCCTGTTCTGCGAAGATGCAGCAAGGGCAACAGATTTTTCCAGAAAAAATCTTGCACCCTGTCTGAAATATCCGTTTGGTACAGACTGGCTTGGAAGAGATATGTTTGCACGGACAGTCAGAGGACTTTCTATCAGTATCATCATAGGAGTATGTGCAGCTACGTTCAGCGCGGTCATGGCATTTATTCTTGGAGTTGTATCTGCAACAATGGGAAAAACAGCAGATACCATTGTGACATGGATCATAGACCTGGTCATGGGAATTCCGCATATGCTTCTTCTGATCCTTATCTGCGTTGCATGCGGAAGAGGACTTAAGGGAGTCATTCTTGGAGTTGCACTGACGCACTGGACATCTCTGGCGAGACTGATTAGAGGTGAAGTGCTGCAGCTCAAAGAACAGATTTACATAAAAACAGCCAGAAAACTGGGAAAAAGCAACTTGTATATCGCAATGAAACACATGGTTCCACATCTGCTTCCGCAGTTTATTGTCGGACTTGTCCTTCTTTTTCCGCATGCGATCCTTCATGAATCCAGTATCACTTTTCTTGGGTTCGGGCTGTCAAATGAACAGCCTGCGATCGGAATTATTTTGTCAGAAGCAATGAAATATCTGATCACAGGCAAGTGGTGGCTTGCATTATTTCCGGGAATTATGCTGGTGATCACCGTTGTATGTTTTTATACAACAGGTGAAAATCTCCGCAGGCTGCTGGATCCGGCAAGTGCACACGAATAGGAGAAGAGAATGGAAAGGGAAAAAATTCTGGAAATCAACAACATGAAAATATCTTTTACCCAGTACCAGAAAGGAATACAGCAGACAGAACTGCCTGTGATCAAAGATTTGAGTGTCACGATCCATGCAGGAGAAATGGTGGCAGTAGTCGGTTCTTCCGGTTCGGGCAAAAGTCTGCTGGCACATGGAATCATGGGGATTTTGCCATATAATGCTGAAATGGGTGGAGAAATACGATACTGCGGAGAGCCGCTGACAGAAAAAAACATCCGGAAACTGCGGGGGAAAGAAATCGTTCTGGTCCCGCAGAGTACTTCTTATCTGGATCCATTAATGAAGGTCGGACAGCAGATCTGCAAAGGAAAAAAGAACAAAGAAAAGAAGAAACATCTGGATTCTATTTTTGAACAATATTCTCTGGATAAAAAGGTTCAGGAACAGTATCCGTTTGAACTTTCCGGGGGAATGACCAGGAGAATCATGATCTCTACAGCATTGATCGAGAATCCAAAGCTGGTCATCGCGGATGAACCGACACCCGGGCTGGATCCGAAACTCGCAAAACGTGCAATGGAACATTTTCGCCAGCTTGCGGATATGGGAGCTGCTGTTCTTGTCATTACACATGATCTGGAACTTGCACTGGAAACGGCAGACAGAGTACAGGTATTTTATGCCGGTTATACGATCGAAGATGCGGCAGTGGATGATTTTAATGAGGAAGAAACTCTTAGGCATCCATATACCAGAGCACTCTGGCGTGCGATGCCGAAACACGGTTTTCGATATATTGACGGGGTACAGCCTTATGTAAAAGATAACCTGCAGGGATGCCCGTTTGCACCACGATGCGACAGGAAATCACAGGAATGTCAGGGCGAGATTCCATGGAAAGCTTCCGGCAGTGGATATGTGAGGTGCATATTATGAGACTTGAAGCAAAAAATCTGTCTTTTAGTTATGATGTAAAAGGCAGACAGATACTGAGACAGTTCAGTTTAAGTGCAGACAGCAGTGAACGTGTAGGAATCATAGCTCCCAGTGGTTTTGGCAAAACAACTCTGTGTAAGATCCTGTCTGGATATGAAGCACCGCAAAGTGGCGAAGTGCTTCTTGATGGCAAACCACTCAGCGAATATGGCGCATACTGTCCGATACAGATGATCTGGCAGCACCCGGAGCAGGCGGTAAATCCAAGACTCCGCATGAAAAATGTAATCGAAGAAGGAGACAGGACAGCACCGGAACTGATCGAAAAGCTGGGAATAGAACCTGACTGGATGAATAGATTTCCGACAGAACTCTCAGGAGGAGAATTACAGCGCTTCTGCATTGCAAGAGCCCTGGGACAGAGAACCCGTTTCCTTCTGGCAGACGAGATCACAACCATGCTGGATCTCATCACCCAGAGCCAGATCTGGCATTTTCTCATCGAAGAAACAGAACGAAGAAATATCGGAATGCTCGTAGTCAGCCACAGCCCGGAACTGATCAAGAAAGTCTGCACAAGAGTAATTGAGTTAGATAAATAGAAGAAACACCAGTTTATAAAGATATAGTATGGAACATCAACACTATGCTTTATAAGCTGGTATTTTTTTAATCCAAACATCAAAGAACTTGTAGGTTTCCAGATGACCTGCCTGGAAAAAATGTACGACTACAATCAGACCCGCCCATCCCAGATGGAAAAACGAGCAGAGCTGATCAAAGAAATGTTCGCAGAAGCAGGAGAAGGCTGTTATATCGAGCCACCGTTTTATGCAAACTGGGGCGGACGGCATGTTCATCTTGGTAATCCCTGCCGTGTCCTTCGAGAACTCAACGACCATGACAGAGAGTATTACTACAGAGATCGTAAGATTGACTGGGTGGGATACATTGAAATAAAAAACAAAAACCACAGAATAGCTGTCAAAAACTGTTCTGTGGTTCATTTTTTAATTTTTTATTTCTTTTTACAAAACTGTTCTGCAATCTGTTTGATCAACTTCAATTGCTCGGAGTTCAGATTCTGAAGGATTTTGATTAATTCATTTATTTCTTTCGGGTAACTCATATGCTGGTTAAAAAAATCTCCAGGAGTGATTTTGAGATAATCACAAATATAGAAAAAGACCTGCATAGATGGATAAGCTTTCTGATTTTCAATTCGATTTATGTAACTGGGATTCTGACCAAGATCAAGGCTCATTTCTCTGGCAGAGATTTCTTCATCCGTTCTTAACTGCGCAAGCCGTGTGCTGAAACTTTCCTTCGTATTCATATCACAAATTCTCCTTTTTGTGACATTTTATATCACTAACTTACTGGAAACAGGATATATAAAACCTGAAATATAAAAAGCAAGATATATAATACTTAATTTTGGAAAAATATGGAATAAAACCAGAGACAAAATTATCTTTGGAAGAGAAATATTGGAGATACTGGTAAGATTAAAGAGCGTTTCGTTCTTGCGTAATGCCAGACTTAAATTAAGTGATATATTACACATAATGACTTAATTATAAAAAACTAAAACACTTGAGACTAAGGAACGGTGATGTTTTGTGAGTATGTATCAGAGCGAGCGTGAGGTGGCAGTGAAAAGGCTGCAGAAGGGGATTTTGGAGAAGAAAACAGAACTTGATAAATTATTGTGGGATGCACTTCTGGCAGGGCAGGGGGAGTTTTTTAATACTTCATCGGGGCTTCCGTTTTCTTATGTTGTGAAGAGAAAGCGAAACGGGGAATACAGTGGAGAACTGCTGGTGTCCCGTAAGGAAAGCAGCAAAACTCTGACTCGAAGTTCTGTGCTTCTGGCGTTTCACAAAGTGATCGATGCAACTCAGATTTGTGATATAGATGGAAAAGCAGAGCTGATCCTGCCGGAATATAAAGGACCGAAGGCGATAGGGCAGATTTTTGGTATTTCTTACATATATAGTATTTTCTGGAAGTTCGAGCTGATCAGAGTTCCGGCGAAAGTGCAGGAGAAGCTGATGGACATTAAGTAAATGCCAGCGGGTCTCTTTAGCTTGTCAGACAAACGCCCAGACAATGGCAGCCGATAAAACGTATGCGGCATTGTCTGGGCATTCTAAATGCTTATGTAATTATCTGATAAACAATAACCCTTATTTCAGGATTTCATCCTTCTTCTCAAGCAGTGCTTCACACGCTGCACATGCAGGGCAGTCGCAGTATTTTGCTCCGTTGGATTTGATCTCTTTGGCGTGGATCAGGATGTTTTTTGCACCTTCTTCACCGAAAACTTTGGCACCCATATCGGACTCTGCAAAAGCAATCAGACCGTCGATCGGCATGATGTCTTCTTCAAGTTCTGCTACGAATGTTTTGGCAGCAGCAGCTTCATTTTCGCCGCCGATAGCATCGAGATAATTCTGTGCAGTTTCTTTGACTTCGGCACATGCGGATGGTGCTGCGAGCAGGTCTTCTGTTAATTCACGGATTGTTTTGGACATGATAAAATCTCCCTTCCTATGTTGTATATTGATAACTCTATTATAGCGCGAAATCGACAAAAGGAAAAGCTGAAAAGGTTTAGATAACCTCTTCAGCTCTTTTTAAAGAAAAAAGCAGGCTTCCATAGGAATACTGCTTTACAGATTTAGTATATCAGAGGAAAAGAGAAAATAAATATGAAACGTGTATGTTTGTGTTTATATACAAACCAGAAAGCTGCGGAATGCAAAGTTGTTAATTTTTTCTCTTGACAAAAGCTTTTTTTGGAGATATACTTTGACAATCAAAATATTCTAAAATCAAAACAAATCAGGAATATGAGGAAACAACTATTATGAATAAAGAACAGACCATAACCGGAGTCATCCGGGGAACGGGAGCCTGTGTCCCTGAGAGAGTTCTGGATAACAATGAGATCGCAGGTTTTGTAGATACCAGTGATGAATGGATCCGGGAACGGACTGGTGTGGAGCGACGGCGCATTGTGGAAAAGGAAACGACAGTTTCCATGGCAGCGGAAGCAGGCCGCCAGGCACTTGAGGAAGCCGGAGTTCCACCGGAAGAAGTAGATATGATTCTGGTGGCAACGGGTTCGGCTGACCGGGTTTTTCCATGCACAGCCTGTCAGGTACAGGAAATACTTGGAGCGGTCAGGGCAGTCGGATTTGATCTCAATGCTGCGTGCAGCGGATTCCTTTTTGCTTATAATACTGCCCAGGCTTATATCTCATCCGGAATCTGCCGGACGATCCTGGTCATAGGAAGTGAGAGTCTTTCCAGACTGGTGGACTGGACGGATCGCGGAACCTGCATCCTGTTTGGAGATGGGGCCGGAGCGGTTCTTCTAAAGGCAGCAGAGGGCAAGAGCTACCGACCGGCGGCACACTCCGATGGAAAAGGCGGACCGGCACTTACCGGACCGGGAGCCGCAGGCAGAATCCGAAGTATTGACAGAGACTGCAAAGAAGCAAAAACAGAATACATTACCATGAATGGCAAGGATGTCTTTCAGTTTGCGGTCCGCAATGTTCCGCAGGTGATACAGGAAGTTTTGAAAGAAAATGAACTTTCTATAGAGGACATTGACTGGTTTGTTCTTCACCAGGCGAATGCGAGAATCGTGGATGCAGTTGCGAGGCGGCTTCGCCTGGATATCGGGAAGTTTCCAATGAACCTTCAGGATTATGGAAATACGTCATCCGCGAGCATTCCGATTTTGCTGAATGAACTGAATCGGAAGGGCGTCTTGAAAAAAGGACAGAAAATCATTCTGGCAGGATTCGGCGCAGGACTTTCATGGGGAGCTAGCGTATTAGAATGGGAAATTGACAGCCGCACAAAGTGGTAAAGCAGTTTACAGATAATCTGAATTTATAAATATAAAAAATGAATTGAAAAAAGGAGAAAACAAAAATGTTAGAAAAAATCATTGAACTTACAGCAGACACTTTAGGAGCAAACGCAGCAGAGATCACTGCAGAGACATCCTTCATGGATGATCTTCATGCAGATTCCCTTGATCTTTTTGAGCTGGCAATGGCACTTGAGGAAGAATTTTCTGTAGAGATTCCAAGTGAAGATCTTGAAAAGATCACAACCGTAGCAGACGCAATGAACTACCTGACAGAGCATCAGGCATAAGAGTCACAGGACAAGAGGATTTTATTATGAAAACAGAGATCACAGAATTATTAGGAATTGAATATCCGGTGATCCAGGGTGGCATGGCATGGGTTGCGGAATGTCATCTGGCAGCAGCTGTATCCAATGCAGGCGGTCTTGGACTGATTGCAGCAGGCGGTGCGCCGGCAGAATGGGTCAGAGAGCAGATCCGTGAGACAAAGAAACTGACAGACAAACCGTTTGGTGTCAATATCATGCTGATGAATCCGGAATCAGAAAAAGTTGCTAAGGTTATCGTGGAGGAAGGCGTCAAAGTCGTTACCACAGGAGCCGGAAGCCCTGAGAAATACATGGCAGACTGGAAAGCAGCCGGAGTCAAAGTTATCCCGGTCGTTGCATCCGTAGCACTTGCAAAACGTATGGAACGCTGCGGTGCAGATGCGGTCGTTGCCGAAGGCTGTGAGGCAGGCGGTCATATCGGAGAGCTTACCACAATGGTACTGGTTCCGCAGGTCGTTGACGCAGTGAAGATTCCGGTGATCGCAGCAGGCGGTATCGCAGATGGCAGAGGAATGGCAGCAGCATTCATGCTTGGCGCAAAAGGAATCCAGATGGGAACCGTTTTTGCAGCATCCAAAGAATCTGTGATCCATGAAAATTATAAAAACAGCATCATCAAAGCAAAAGACATCGACAGTCGTGTAACAGGAAGAAGCACCGGACATCCGATCCGTGTTCTCCGTAACGACATGGTCCGCAGATATCTGGAACTGGAAAAAGCAGGCGCACCGTTTGAGGAACTGGAACAGCTTACTCTGGGAAGCCTCAGAAAAGCCGTTCAGGAAGGTGATGCAAAGAACGGAAGCCTGATGGCAGGTCAGATTGCAGGCATGATCAAAGAGGAACGTTCCTGTGAAGACATCATCAAAACAACTGTTGTCGATGCAGGCAAGCTGATGAACGGGGTAAATGCAGATGAGTAAGATCGCTTTTATTTATCCGGGACAGGGCGCACAGGCAGTTGGAATGGGAATGGATTTTTATGAAAAAAGTCCTCTGTCCAAAGCCGTTTTTGATCAGGCATCTGAAGCGGTAGATCTTGACCTTAAGAAACTTTGTTTCGAAGAAAATGATCTTTTGGACAAAACAGAATATACACAGGTAGCGATGGTAACAGCCTGTCTTGCAATGACGAGAGCTGTCGAAGCAATGGGACTTCATGCGGATATGACAGCGGGCTTAAGCCTTGGTGAATACTGTGCGATCGCAGTGGCAGGCGGAATGTGCGACATGGATGCAGTACGCACTGTTCGCTCCAGAGGGATTTTTATGGAACATGCAGCACCGGAAGGAACCGGGGCAATGTCCGCAGTACTCGGACTTGATGCAGCAGTCATTGAGGATGTCTTAAATGGCAGAGAGGGCGTTTCCATTGCAAACTACAACTGCCCGGGACAGATTGTCATTACCGGTGAAGCGAAAGCAGTTGCCGAGGCGGGAACAGTTCTCAAAGAGGCAGGTGCAAGAAGGGTACTTCCGCTTAAAGTAAGTGGACCTTTCCATTCACCGATGATGAGACCGGCCGGAGAAGAACTGGCGAAGGTTTTTGCCGGAGTCAGTATGAATCCCCTGAAAGTTCCGTATGTGGCGAACATCAACGCAGAGGTAATTACAGACTGCGGAAAGATCGAAGAACTTCTGGTAGCGCAGGTCAGCGGATCTGTCCGCTGGCAGCAGAGTGTGGAGACCATGATCCGCGAAGGCGTGGATACCTTCGTAGAGATCGGACCGGGCAAAACACTGACAGGATTCCTTCGAAAGATCGATAAAAATGTAAAATCCTATCACATTGGAAGCTGGGAAGAAGCTGTTTCGGTGTGTGAGGAACTTAAATAAGGAGAAAATAAGTGGCAGAGCAGAATAAAAAGAAAGTTGCTGTTGTAACAGGTGCTTCCAGAGGAATCGGAAGAGCCATTGCCCTGGAACTTGCGTCGAGAGGTGCAACAGTTGTGATCAATTATAACGGTTCTCTGGAACGTGCAGAAGAAGTGCAGAAAGAAATTGAGGAAAAAGGCGGCGAAGCAGAGATCAGACAGTGGAATGTCGCTGATCATAAAGCCTGCGAAAGTGCTGTAAAAGATATCGTAAAGACACATGGAAGTATTGATATCCTGGTGAACAATGCAGGAATCACAAAGGATGGCCTTCTGATGGGAATGTCAGAAGCAGATTTTGACAGTGTGATCGATGTTAACCTCAAGGGAACTTTTAATATGATGCGTTTTGTTTCCAGACAGATGCTCCGCCAGCGCAGCGGACGTATCATCAGCATGGCATCTGTAGTTGGAATTGCCGGAAATGCAGGACAGGCAAACTACGCGGCATCCAAGGCAGGGATCATCGGCATGACAAAGAGTGCGGCGAGAGAACTTGCATCCCGTGGAATTACTGTAAATGCAGTGGCACCGGGATTTATTGAGACAGAAATGACAGCAGTATTATCCGAAGAAGTAAAAAAAGCATCTGCCGCACAGATTCCGCTCGGACATTTTGGCAAGCCGGAGGATATCGCAAAAACAGTCGCTTTTCTGGCATCTGACGATGCTGCATACATCACAGGACAGGTAATTCAGGTCGATGGAGGAATGGTCATATGAGTAAGAGAAGAGTCGTTGTCACCGGACTTGGTGCAGTTACCCCTATTGGAAATAATGTAAAGGATTTCTGGGCAGGGATCCGCGAGGGAAAAGTTGGCATCGGACCGATCACGAAGTTTGATACCACCGATTACAAAGTAAAGATTGCCGCAGAGGTGAAGGATTTTAACGCAAAAGACCATATGGATCCGAGATCTGCGAGACGTATGGATCCGTTCTGCCAGTATGCAGTGACGGCAGCAAAAGAAGCCCTGGAAGATTCCGGGATCGATATGGAAAAAGAAGATTCTTTCCGCGCAGGCGTGATCGTTGGCTCCGGTATCGGAAGTCTTCCGCAGGTAGAGAATAACTATGAAAAAATCCTCACCAAAGGACCTGGAAAAGTAAATCCTCTGATGGTACCGATGATGATCTCCAACATGGCAGCAGGAAATATCTCCATTCAGTTCGGACTCCGCGGCAAATGTACAGATGTTGTGACAGCCTGTGCTTCCGGAACTCATAGCATTGGTGATGCATTCCGCGCGATCCAGTACGGGGATGCCGAGATCATGCTGGCAGGTGGAACGGAAAGCTGTATCTGCCCGACAGGTGTTGCAGGTTTTACTGCCCTTACTGCCCTTACCAAAACAGAAGATGCCGCAAGAGCATCTATCCCGTTTGACAAAGACAGAAGTGGTTTTGTGCTTGGTGAAGGTGCCGGCATCGTGGTCCTTGAGGAACTGGAGCATGCGAAGGCAAGAAGCGCAAGGATTTACGCCGAGCTTGTCGGTTACGGTGCAACAGCTGATGCTTTCCATATCACTTCTCCGGCAGAGGACGGAGCAGGCGCAGCAAGAGCAATGGAACTGGCAATGGAAGAAGCCGGCGTACAGCCATCTGAGGTGGAATACATCAACGCACATGGAACAAGCACGCACCACAACGACCTGTTTGAGACAAGAGCGATCCACAAGGCATTTGGAGATGCGGCAAAAAATCTGGTTGTAAATTCAACCAAATCCATGATCGGACATCTGCTCGGTGCAGCTGGCGGTGTGGAATTTGTAACATGTGTAAAATCTCTGGAAGAGGGATTTATCCATCAGACCGTTGGAACCACAGAGCCGGATGAAGAGTGTGACCTGAATTATGCGATCGGTGCTCCGGTGGAAAAAGAGATCCGCTATGCAATGAGCAATTCTCTTGGTTTCGGCGGACACAATGCGACACTTCTTGTGAAGAAATACGAGGGTTGATAGATTATGGAGTTTGAAAATCTTCTTATATTAATAAAAACAGTATCAGATTCTGAACTGACAGATTTTGCTTACGAAGAAAACGGAACCAGCATTCATCTGAAGAAGAAAAAAGAAACGGTAGTGGTTGCAGGAAATCAGCCGGATGTGCCGATCGCGGGTCTTGCAGCAGCACAGGCAGCAGCCAGTCCGGCGACTGTAAATGCTGAAACTGTACAGGCAGCGTCCAGCGAGCCGGAGGGTATGATCGTAAAATCTCCTCTTGTGGGAACTTTTTATGCAGCACCGTCTGAGGATGCAGATCCGTTTGTTTCTGTTGGTGATCAGGTGAAAAAAGGCCAGACACTTGCCATCGTGGAAGCGATGAAACTGATGAACGAGATCGAAAGCGATTTCGACGGAAAAGTTGCAGAGATTTATGTGCAGAACGGACAGGCAGTGGAGTATGGACAGCCGTTGTTCCGGATTGTGTGAAGTAACTGGGGAGTATAGATCATGAATAAATTAGGTGTAAAAGAAATTGAACAGATTCTTCCTCACAGACATCCATTTCTTCTGGTGGATTATATCGAGGATTATGAACCGGGCAAATTTGCCGTCGGTTATAAATGTGTGACATTCCGTGAGGACTTTTTCAGGGGACATTTCCCGCAGGAACCGGTCATGCCGGGTGTTCTGATGGTGGAAGCTCTTGCGCAGACAGGAGCTGTAGCAATCCTGAGCCTTGAAGAAAACAAAGGCAAGATCGCATATTTTGGCGGGATCAAAAACTGCAGATTCCGTGGAAAAGTTGTCCCGGGAGACAAGCTTCGACTGGAAACGACAATTATCAAATGCAAAGGACCGGTAGGTGTCGGTCATGCAGTTGCAAGTGTCGACGGCAAAGTGGTAGTTGATGCAGAACTGACTTTTATGATTGGATAGGTGACACACTATGATTAAAAAAGTGCTGATCGCGAATCGAGGGGAGATCGCGGTGCGGATCATCCGCGCATGCAGAGAAATGGGAATAGAGACAGTGGCTGTTTATTCAGAAGCGGACAGAGATGCGCTTCATACACAGCTTGCGGATGAGGCAGTCTGTATCGGACCGGCACCGTCATCCCAGAGCTACCTCAGCATGGAAAATATCATCAGTGCGACGATCGTTACAGGAGCCGATGCAATCCATCCGGGATTTGGTTTCCTTTCCGAAAACAGTCGTTTTGCAGAGCTTTGTGAGCAGTGTAATATTACTTTTATCGGACCGCCATCCAGTGTGATCGCAAGTCTTGGAAATAAACAGGCGGCAAAAAACACGATGGCAAATGCAGGTGTTCCGATCATTCCCGGCGGTAAAAATCCAATCTACACAGTAGAAGAGGGAATGAAAGAAGCAGAAACGATCGGGTATCCGGTCATCATCAAGGCTGCTCTCGGAGGCGGCGGCAAAGGAATGCGAGTTGCTGACACTCTGGCAGATTTTGAAGAAAGTTTCCGTACTGCACAGAAAGAAACGCAGATGGCTTTTGGCGATTCCACGATGTATGTGGAACATTTTGTGCGTCATCCAAGACATATCGAGTTTCAGATCATGGCAGATAAGTTTGGAAATGTGATCCATCTGGGAGAGCGTGACTGCTCCATCCAGCGAAATCATCAGAAGATGATCGAGGAGTCTCCGTGCGAGGTGATTTCCGATGATCTTCGTGCCAGAATGGGTGAGGCAGCAGTAAAAGCGGCAAAAGCAGCCGGGTATGAAAATGCCGGAACGATTGAATTCCTTCTTGATAAAGATGGCAGATTTTATTTCATGGAAATGAATACCCGAATCCAGGTGGAACATCCGGTCACAGAGTGGGTGACTGGCGTGGATCTTGTCAAAGAGCAGATCCGTATCGCTTCCGGACTTCCGCTTTCCTGCAAGCAGGAAGATATTCATCTGACCGGTCATGCGATCGAATGCAGGATCAATGCCGAAAACCCGTCCAAAGGTTTTCGACCGTCACCGGGAACGATTACAGACATGTATTTTCCGGGTGGAAAAGGAATCCGTATTGATTCTGCCGTGTACAGTGGATATACGATCCCGCCGTACTATGATTCCATGATCGCGAAGGTGATCGTGTGGGCAAAGAACCGTACCGAAGCGATCCGTAAGATGCAGAGTGCACTTGGTGAAGTGATCATTGAGGGGATTGACACCAACGTGGACTACCAGTATGAAATCCTGGAACACCCGGATTTTCAGTCCGGGAATACGGATGTAGAGTTTATCGAACGGATGGAAAGCGAAGCGCAACAAGAGAAGAGAGTGGGTTAATTAGATATAACAGGAGTTGAGCGACCATGAAGTTGGACAACATGTTCAAAAAGACAAGAATTGTTTCCAGAATACAGAGCCATAATGCAGCCCGTGCTTCCAGACCGGAAGTGCCGGAAGGACTTCTTCGCAAATGCAACAAGTGCGGAGCGGCGATCATTGCAGAAGATGTAAAACAGGGAAATTATATCTGTCCGAAGTGTGGAGGATATTTTCGTATCCATGCATACCGAAGGATTCAGATGGTCATTGATGAGGGAACTTTTGAAGAGTGGGATCATGATCTGACTGGTGGAAATCCTGTAAACTACAAAGGTTATCCGGAAAAAGTGCAGGCACTTCAGGAGAAAACAGGACTTAAAGAAGCTGTTGTCACAGGCAGGGGCAAAATAAACGGCAGAGAGACAGTGATCGCAGTCTGCGACGGAAGATTTCTGATGGCGAGCATGGGCTGGGCTGTCGGTGAAAAGATCACCAGAGCAGTAGAGCGTGCAACGGAAGAAAAACTTCCGGTCATCATTTTTGCCTGTTCCGGCGGAGCCAGAATGCAGGAAGGCATTACATCTCTGATGCAGATGGCAAAGACATCGGCGGCACTGGAACGCCACAGTAAAGCAGGATTACTTTATGTGAGTGTTTTGACGGAACCTACGACTGGAGGTGTGACGGCAAGTTTTGCAATGCTGGGAGATATCATTCTGGCAGAACCGGGAGCACTGATCGGATTCGCAGGACCGCGTGTCATTGAGCAGACGATCCGCCAGAAACTGCCGAAGGGATTTCAGAGAGCAGAATTTCTTGTAGAGCACGGTTTTGTGGATGACATTGTAAGACGTGAGGATCTGAAAGAAACACTTGGAAAGATCCTGGAGATGCATGAGGGGCAGAGCGCAGACAGTACTTCGGAAAATGAAAAAGCTTCTTATATAAATAAGGATGAATTTTCACCGAAATCCGATGTTGCCCACGCAGGCATCAACCCGTACCTCACAGCCTGGGAACGTGTCCAGCTTTCACGAAAGACAGACCGTCCGTCCGGCAGTGATTATATAGAAGCACTTTTTACTGATTTCATGGAATTCCACGGAGACCGAAACTACGGAGATGACAGGGCAGTTATCGGCGGGATCGCAAAATTCCATGGAAGACCAGTCACTGTCATCGTGCAGGAAAAAGGAACCAACACAAAAGAAAATATCGCGCACAACTTTGGCATGCCGATGCCGGAAGGATACCGCAAAGCTCTTCGTCTGATGAAACAGGCAGAGAAATTTCACCGACCGGTCATCTGTTTCGTGGATACCCCGGGAGCATTTTGCGGGATCGAGGCAGAAGAACGGGGACAGGGCGAGGCAATTGCCCGTAATCTCCGGGAACTTGCCGGACTGAAGACGCCGGTTCTGTCTATCGTGACAGGCGAAGGCGGAAGCGGCGGTGCCCTTGCACTTGCGGCCGGAGATCAGGTATGGATGCTGGAAAACTCCGTGTATTCCATCCTTTCACCGGAAGGTTTTGCAAGCATCCTCTGGAAAGACAGCACCAAAGCCAAAGAAGCAGCAGCAGTTATGAAACTGACAGCATCTGACCTTTATCAGAAAGGCATCATCGAGCAGGTGATCCCGGAACCGGAGAATTTGACTCCTGAAAGTCTGTGGCAGGTGACAGAGCGTTTGGATGACAGAATCCGTGCTTTTCTTAAGCAGTATACAGTTCTGTCAGAAGAAGAACTCCTTGAAATGAGATATGCGCGTTTTCGCAAATTCTGATAAATTTCATAAAAAAAGAAACGTAGGACAGAATCCGCAATGTGTGACAAAATCGAACATATTGCGGATTTTGTCTATATAAAAAAAGACCGGATCTGGGATATAATGGATAATGAATTAAAAGATAACCAGGGTAAGGAGGAACTGTTTCATGAAAGAAGTGAAATCACCAAAGAAGCCATTGCTTTATTATTACGGAATCGTGCTTCTGGTCCTTGTCATTTTTAACGTGATCGTGACACCGATGATCACGAAGAGCATGGTCAGGGAAGTAGATTATGGAACTTTTATGTCAAAGATTGAAGACAAAAAGATTGAGGATGTCCAGATTGAGGACAATCAGATCCTTTTTACAGACAAGGATGACTCGAATATCGTTTACAAAACAGGTGTGATGGACGACCCGACTCTGACAGAGCGTCTTTACGATGCCGGAGCGAAGTTTTCCAAGGAGATCGATCAGCAGATATCACCGCTGGCAAGTTTTCTGCTCACAGGTATTCTTCCGCTGGTGATCTTTATCGCACTTGGCCAGTATATGGGCCGCAAAATGATGAACCAGGCGGGCGGCAAGAATTCTATGGCATTTGGAATGGGAAAAAGCAACGCCAAGGTTTATGTACCATCAACCGAAGGAATTCATTTCAGCGATGTTGCAGGTGAGGAAGAAGCAAAAGAAAATCTTCAGGAAATCGTTGATTATCTTCACAATCCGGAAAAATACACCAAAGTCGGTGCTTCCATGCCGAAAGGAGTCCTGCTCGTAGGCCCTCCAGGTACTGGTAAGACTATGCTGGCAAAAGCGGTAGCCGGAGAGGCTGATGTACCGTTCTTCTCCATGTCCGGTTCTGAATTTGTCGAGATGTTCGTCGGAATGGGCGCATCCAAAGTCCGTGATCTTTTCAGCCAGGCAAAAGAAAAGGCTCCTTGTATCGTATTTATCGACGAGATCGATGCCATCGGCAAGAAACGTGACGGTCAGATGGCAGGCGGCAATGATGAACGTGAGCAGACTCTGAACCAGCTTCTTACAGAGATGGATGGTTTTGGAGGAAACAATGGTGTTATCATTCTGGCAGCGACCAACCGTCCGGAATCTCTTGACCCGGCATTGACCCGTCCGGGACGTTTTGACCGCCGTGTACCTGTGGAACTTCCGGATCTTGAAGGCCGTGAAGCAATCCTTAAAGTACATGCAAAGAAAGTTCAGCTTTCTGATGATGTAGATTTCCATACGATCGCAAGAATGGCATCCGGAGCTTCCGGTGCGGAACTTGCCAATATTGTCAATGAAGCAGCTCTTCGTGCAGTCCGCGACAACCGCGAAGTTGTGACAGAAGCAGACCTTGAAGAGAGCATCGAAGTCGTTATCGCAGGATACCAGAAGAAAAATGCCGTACTTTCCGATCAGGAGAAGAGAGTTGTCGCATATCACGAGATCGGACATGCTCTTGTCGCAGCAATGCAGACACATTCCGCACCTGTCCAGAAGATCACGATCATTCCGAGAACTTCCGGTGCACTTGGTTATACCATGCAGGTAGAACAGGGGGATAAATACCTTCTGACAAAGAAAGAACTGGAAAACAAGATCGCGACTTTTACCGGTGGACGTGCCGCAGAGGAAGTTGTATTCGGCGAAGTGACCACAGGTGCTTCTAATGATATCGAGCAGGCGACCAAGATCGCACGTTCTATGATCACCCGTTATGGTATGAGCGATGATTTTGACATGGTGGCAATGGAAACGGTGACAAATCAGTACCTTGGTGGTGATGCATCTCTGGCATGCTCCGCAGATACGCAGAAAGAGATCGACCGTCAGGTAGTTGAACTCGTCAAGAGAGAACATGAAAAAGCGAAAAAGATCCTTCTGGACAACCGCCAGAAACTTGATGAACTTTCTAATTATCTCTATGAAAAAGAGACGATCACGGGAGATGAGTTTATGGCGATCCTGAACGGAAGTGAAACAAAGGAGGCGAACGATCATGAGAAGACAGTCTGACATTGGATGGACAGAGCTGATCTTGGGAATCGTTCTGATCATTCTTGGGATTTTTATCATTAAACAGCCGGTAGGCATTATTACCTGGATCGTAGTACTGTGTGGACTGATCGCAGTTTTCAGTGGAATCGCTGATATTGTTCTGTATGTTAAAATGGAACGTTTCACCGGTTTCGGACCGATCATTTCCCTTGTGACTGGAATTCTGGGTGTCATGGCAGGTTTTATGCTGATGGTACATCCGAGTGCAGGAACCTGGGCGATCGCAATGATCCTTCCGATCTGGATCATTGCACACTGTATTTCCAGACTTTCGCATCTGCAGTATATGAAGATGCATTTTGGAAGTACTTACTACACACTTTCCCTGATCCTGAATATTCTTGGGCTGATCGTCGGGATTATGCTGGTGTTCCGGCCGATGGTCACGATTCTTTCCATGGGAGTGCTGGTTGGCTCTTATCTGATCCTTGAGGGGATTGAGTGCGTAGTGACAGCATTCAGTGGAAAAAGATATTATCGTTGATCACAAAATCTTTACAACTACTTTAAAGTAAAATTAAAGTTCCACCTGTATAGTGTACTTATCGAAACGAACACAGAAAGGTGGAACTTTTTTATGAAGAAAAAATATGTAGCAGTAATGTTAGGATTAGTATTAAGTATGTCAACAGCAAGCGTTTACGCAGCAGGAAACTCCGCGGCGACAGCGGCAGAATCTACCGATAGTTCCTCGGACAGCAGCCGTCAGCTCAACATTAAAAGTCGGAAATCTTTCCCTTGACTGCACCACCTTTGAACTAAAATCCCCCACAGATGCGTGCAGACTGCCAAACAAGGAGTTTCAGGTCATGGAACTCCTTGCGGCAAACCCGAGTCAGGTGATCTCAACAGACCGTAACGTGAAGATCAAAGCAGCACGAGGACAGGGCTATTATCTGGAGATACAGTCATGATACGGGATTTAAGAAAAAAATTTATTCTAGTGGCAATGCTTTCGACCATGCTGGTGCTCACCGCCATCATGGGCGTTGTCAATTTCAGCAATTACAGAGAAATGCTGGACCGTGCAGATGAAATGACAGCACTTCTCGAACAGAACGACGGGAAATTCCCGGAGGAGCCGTCATGGCATGAGCAGGACGACACAGAAACTCCACCGGCGAAACCAGAGAATAATAAAAAAGACAAGAGTCGTTTTTCTGTGGAGACACCATTTGAGACGCGCTATTTTACTGTGACTGTGGATGAGAACGGAGAAGTCACAGACTGTGATCTGGACAGGATCGCAGCGGTTGATGAGGAGACTGCCGAGGAATACACACAGACAGCTCAGCAAAAAAACAAAACCACAGGATTCCAGGGAATCTACCGCTACAGAGTGACGGAGACAGAAGACGGAGCAAAATACGTCTTTCTGCTGGTAGTGATCTTTTCCAGGATGGTATTCCGACCGGTAGAAGAGAGTATCCAGAAACAGAAACGCTTTATCACAGACGCGAGCCACGAGCTCAAGACACCACTGACGATCATTGATGCAAACACAGAGGTCATGGAAATGGAAAGCGGAGAATCCCAGTATCACGGCAGAGAACAAAAATGGCAGAGGATTAACGATTACCGTTATCTTATAAAAAAGGATCAGAGACGAAAAAATACCCGATGGACAAACTGCCCGCCGGGTATTTTTTCATTTTATTAAAAGAAAGTTTGGATTACAGTATATCATCTCTGCGGATATATCCAGGATGTCCCTCCTCAGCAATGATCTCATTGCCATGGATAACCCTGGCCCATTTATCCATAACCTGATTCTCAATGTGTGCATTCTCACCAACTACAGTATGAGCAAGTACAACACTGTTCTTAACGACAGCACCAGGTTTGATCTGGCAGCCACGTCCGATTACGGAGTTCTCTACGGTTCCTTCGATGATGCAGCCGTTGGAGATAACGGAATTCTTAACATCTGCTCCCTCAAGATACTGAGTCGGGCAGGAATCGTTGGTTCTGGTGTAGATTGGCCATTCCGGATTGAACAGTCCCTCAGCAGTCTTGATATCGATCAAAGAGAGGTTTGCATTGTAATAACTGTTAAAGTCAGTGATAGATGCAAAGTATCCTCTGTGTGCAATACCACGGATATCCAGATCTCCAAGAGAAGCTGCTACGATCTGCGGCAGAGTGTACATGGAAGAGATCTTTTTGGCTTTTTTGATGAGGTCAATGAAAAGCTCTTTGTTCATGATATAGGTATCCATGAAGATATTGCGTTTCTGAGCACTTCCGCGGTTCTTTTCGATGGATTCGACACCTTTCTGCTTGTTCAGGTTCAGGATATCGCAGTTCAGAAAAGATTCTCTTGCGTTATCAACGGAATGATACAGAAGAGAAATGTCCGCACCGGAATCAATATGTGCCTGAAGAAGTTCACTGTAGTTTGCAGCGTATACCATGTAAGCAGGAGCGATGATCACATAGGGTTCATGCATACGCTCGATGAATTCAAGGTTTTCAGCGAAAGCTGCGATATCTGTATTGTATACATCGTTCTCTGAGCTGTTCTGGGAGAACATAAGCTGGAGTTTACCACGCTTGGAGTTGATGTTGTAATGACGGCCGGTTCCGAGGTGCTCTACCAGAGAACGCGGTTTGTTCTTTACATATACCTGAATGCGGTCGATGCCGCTGTTGCTCATATTTGAAATAGGAAAGTCGATGACACGATATCTTCCAAGGAAGGAGAAAGCACCGATCGGACGATACTGCTGAAGTCCTCCTACATTAACATGGGATCCGGAAGATGTGACAATTCCAAATGCTCTTGCCATATTATTCTACCCCCTTTACACGTTTGGACACGAGTTCGATATTTTCACTGTCTGCGCTGCCGACAACAGCATCCTGACCGATCTTGACATTATCGGCAACAAGAGCACGCCGTACAACTGCGCCTGCAGCTACTTCTACGCCTGGCATCAGTACACTGTCGATGATCTTGGCACCTTCGCCGACCTTACATCCGGTGAACAGTACAGAATGATTTACTTCACCCTCTACAACACAGCCCTGGGTAATGAAGGCCTTATTTACTTTGGCGTTTGGTCCTATGTACTGAGGAAGAGCGGATGTGTCTTCTGTGTAGATCTTCCATGCCGGATCGTTCAGATTCAGTTCGTTGCGGGAATCGATAAGATCCATGTTTGCTTCCCAGAGAGAATCGATGGTTCCTACGTCCTTCCAGTAGCCTTTGAATTTGTAAGCTGCAAGTGTCTTCTTATCATTCAGGAGACATGGAATAACGTCCTTACCAAAGTCATGGTGAGAATCAGGATTCTTCATATCTGCAAGAAGGATCTTGCGAAGCAGTTTCCAGTTAAAGATATAGATACCCATAGATGCAAGATTGCTCTTCGGGTGTTCAGGTTTTTCTTCGAATTCAACGATACGTCCGTCACCGTCTGTGTTCATGATACCGAAACGGCTTGCTTCCTTCATCGGTACTTCGATAACAGCGATGGTAGCGTCTGCATTCATTTCCTTGTGGTAATCCAGCATCTTGTCATAATCCATCTTGTAGATATGGTCGCCGGAGAGAACCAGAAGATATTCTGGTGAGTATTTGTCAATAAAGTCGATATTCTGAGAAATAGCGTCAGCAGTACCTCTGTATACGTCCAGATCAGCATCGGCTTTTTCACGAGGCGGGAGAACGAAAACTCCGCTTTCTCTTGCATCAAGACCCCAACGACCGCCTGCTGCTACATAACTGTTCAGAAGGACAGATTCATACTGGGTAAGAACACCCACGATGTCGACACCGCTGTTAGCGCAGTTGCTTAACGGGAAATCAACGATGCGGTATTTACCGCCATATGAAACTGCCGGTTTGGCAACTTTGTTGGTAAGTTCATGGAGACGACTGCCACGGCCGCCAGCCAGGATCATCGCTAACATGTTGTTTTGTTTCATAGTGAACCCTCACTTTCCTTTAATAATGCTTGTATATCTCCTATTATACAATTTTTACAAAAACATTTCTACATTTTTGAGCAAAAAAGTCTATTTTATTGAAGAAAAAAATTGCGTGTTGTAAAGAATGCATTAAAAAAAATGAAAAAAAAGGAAAAATAAGTAAAAAACAAACAAAAATCATGTAAAATGCACTAAAATACTACAAAATACTACAAAATACGAATAAAAATTGTCGGAAACATCCATAAAACCACACCCGAAAGAGCGGAAAAACGGCAAACATTTTGCAATGACTGGACGGAAAAGAAGATATACGTTATAATAGCAACGTCAGGAAAAAGAAATAATATATGATTAGAATAAGAGGTATTCTGGTGAAAAGACGAGAAGATTTTAAACGCTTTGTTGTTTTCTGTCTGGCAAGCCTTGTGGTGATCGCCCAGACAGCTGTTTTTGCGTATATCTGGTACGATTTTTACCGTGGTCTGATCTTTGAACCTTTCTGGAGAAAAGGTAACTGGGTGCTGATCGCGATCTATGCCCTGATCAATGTCCTGTTTTCCAGATTATATGGAGGACTCAAGGTCGGTTACCTGAAGCGTATCGATGTATTTTATTCGATGACGATCGCGACGATCTGTACGAATGTTATCACATATTTCCAGATAACCCTGATCAACCGCTGGTTCCTTGATCCGTGGCCGATGGTGGAGATGACGCTGGTACAGTTTGTGATCATTCTGATCTGGATCTGGCTGTCAAGATATATTTATTCCAGACTTTACCGTGCGCGTAAACTGCTGGTGATCTACGGGGACAGAGATCCGGGGGACCTGATTCACAAGATGAATTCCCGTAAGGATAAATATGACATCAGCGGCAAGGTTCACATTGATGCAGGAGAGAAAGAAATTTATCGATTGATGAAGGAATATGACGGAGTTATCATCTGGGATCTTCCTTCACAGATCAGGAACCGTTATCTGAAACACTGTTTTGCACATTCTATCCGTTGTTATCTGAGTCCGAAGATCTCGGATGTCATTCTGATGGGAAGTGAACGTATCCATCTTTTTGACACACCACTTCTGGTTGCTAAGAACATGGGACTTTCTGTGGAACAGCGTGCAGCCAAGAGACTTCTGGATATCGTAGTATCTGCGATTGGAATTGTTGTGGCATCTCCGATCATGCTGATCGCGGCATTGTGTGTCAAATTATACGACGGTGGTCCTGTATTTTATTTCCAGGAGAGACTTACTATTGGTGGCAAGCCGTTCAAGATCTGCAAATTCCGCAGTATGTGTGTGGATTCTGAGAAACATGGTGCGCGACTTGCATCCAAACATGATTCCAGGATCACACCGGTCGGTAAGGTTCTTCGTAATCTTCATCTGGACGAGCTTCCGCAGTTATTCAACGTCTTTAAGGGAGACATGTCCCTGGTAGGTCCGAGACCGGAACGTAAGACAATTATGCGTGAATATCGTAAGGAACTTCCGGAATTTTATTATCGTCTGAAAGTTAAAGCAGGACTTACCGGCTATGCACAGGTTTATGGCAAATATAATACGACACCATATGATAAACTCAAACTTGATCTCTTCTATATTGAGAACTATTCGTTTTTCCTCGATCTGAAACTTCTGTTGATGACAGTTAAGATCTTTTTCCAGAAGGAAGTTTCTGAGGGTGTAGATGATAATCAGGTAAATGCACTGAAAGATTCCGTAGAGGAAATTACAGGGGAGGATCTTCACCATGGCAGAACAGAAAACAGAGAATCAAAATGATCTCAGGAAACTTCAGCTTGTAGAGCTGGACATTCTGAAAGAATTCCTGAGAATATGCAAGAAACATCATCTGCGCTATTATGCACTCGGAGGAACACTGCTGGGTGCGGTCAGACATGAAGGCTTTATCCCGTGGGATGATGATATTGATGTGGGAATGCCGAGACCGGATTTCAGACGCTTCGAGAAGATCGCAGAGAAAGAACTTCCGGAATACCTTCATTACTGCAGCTTTAAGAAAACAGAAGGTTATCATCATTATGTACCGAGAATCACAGACAGCCGTGTCAAGGTGATCGATGAATCCGCAGCTGTTGATGCGGAAAAAGAAGCATGGATCGATATTTTTCCTCTGGATGGAATGCCGGGCAACAAATATCTTCGTAAATTTCATTGCTTCCGGCTTCTGATCGCAAGAGCGAGGGTAAATTATTCCCTGTTTTCGACAAACGTCGATCTCAAGCGGAAGAGACCGCTGCATGAACAGATCCTGATCAATGCAGGCAAGATCTTTCCGGTAGAGAAGATTTTCCGTACAGACAGAGAACTGAAGCGTCTGGATCGTATGATGCAGAAATATTCCTATGACAGTTCACCATATCTGGTAAATTTTATGGGGATCCACAAGCTCAAGGAAATGTTCCACAGGAAGCACTACGGTAAAGGTGCAGATTATCCGTTTGAGGATATTTCGCTGAGAGGACCGAAGGATTATGATTTTGTTCTCCGCCAGATGTACGGAGAGTACTGGAATCCGCCGTCCGCTCAGGAGATGAACCATCATAATACCAGAATTAAGGAGTGATCGTATGGGAACAGATTCAGAGATGACATATTCTGTTCTGATGGCGGTATATGGAAAAGAAAATCCGGAGTTTTTGCGGCAGAGCATTGAGAGCATGCTGAATCAGACTTTGCCTTTTTCAGATTTTGTACTTGTCTGTGACGGACCTTTGTCCCATGAACTGAATGAGGTAATCACATGGGCGCAGAAACAGATGGGAGAAAAGCTTCAGCTTATTCGCCTCAAGGAGAATAAAGGGCTGGGGAATGCCTTACATGTAGGCGTTCCAAGATGCCGCTGTTCTGTGATCGCCAGAATGGACAGTGACGACATCAGCAGACCAGATCGATGCGAGAGACAGTTCCGCATCATAGAACGTGATGGATATGATCTGGTGAGTGGTACTTTGCAGGAATTTTCCCGGAAACCGGGCGATATGGATCGCCTGAGAGTGCTGCCGAGGACTTCAGAGGAAATCCTGCAGTATGCCAAGAAGAGAAATCCTTTTAATCATCCATGTATGATGTTCCGCAGGGAGGCTGTTCTTCATGCGGGAAATTATCAGGACTTCCCGGGATTTGAGGATTATTATCTGTGGGTGCGTATGTTGCGTAAAGGGTGCAAGGGATATAATGTTCAGGAAGTGATTCTTGATATGCGTACCGGAAATGGAATGTATGACCGCAGAGGCGGCAGAGAGTATCTTCACTGGGTACTGCGTTTCCAGAGATATCTTTACTGTAAGAAATTTATTACCCGTAAGGAATATATTAAGAACTGTCTGGTCCGTACAACAGTCGGAATGATTCCGGGCGGAGCCAGGGAAAAGTTTTATCATCTTTTCTTAAGAAATGTCAAATAAGTTTATCTGTAAAAAATGTGCTGATCACATCTGATGACCAGCACATTTTTTAGTTCTTCTCCATGAAGTCTACATATTCTTCAAGAACCGGCTTCGGCTCACCGATTCGTTTGATCTGTCCATCATGCATCCACATAACGGTATCACACAGTTCCTGAAGAGTCTCAATACTGTGGGATACGATGATAACAGTACGCTCCTTATTGGAGATCAGGCTTTTCATTTTGTTGTAACTCTTTTTCTTGAATTTCTGGTCACCGACACTTAAGACCTCATCGATCAGCATAATGTCTGTTTCCAGAATAGCGGTGATAGAGAATGCCAGCTTGGAGTACATACCACTTGAGTAGGTCCTTACAGGCATATCAATAAATTCACCAAGTTCAGCAAACTCAACAATTTCAGCTTCCTTTGCACGAACTTCCTCCTCGGAGAAGCCAAGGAGCATACCGGAAAGAATGATATTCTCTCTTCCGGTCATTTCACGCTGGAAACCAACACCAATGGACAGAAGGGAAATGGAATGTCCCTTCAGATCGATCGTTCCGCTGTCCGGAGAAAAGATGCCGGCCAGAGCGTTCAATGTGGTGGACTTACCACATCCGTTCTTGCCAATGATTCCAAGGATCTCACCTTCACGAACATAGAAGGAGATTCCCTTTACAGCTACAAAACGGTCAGCCTTCTGACGGTGGAACTGTAACAGGTTCTTTTTGATAGAAGTTTTCTTGAGATTCTGGTAGCTGATGACCAGATCAGTAACTTCAATAGCATGTTTCTCTTCCATATTATATCACCTTTACATAACTGTTTTCATTTTTGTAGATCTTACGTACACCTAAGATACTGATGATAACTCCGACAACAAACCACATAAGAAGAAGTTTCCTGTGAGGTGTTTTGCCGTAGATCAGGCAGTCACGGGAGGCAGTCAACAAAAACGCAATAGGGTTTCCCTTTCCGATATAATTGTTGTAAGGTGCCGGGAGCCTGTCCATGATATTCCAGAATACACCGGTCAGATAAAACAGGAAACGCAGCACAATGTTCAGCACATTGGAAAGATCCTCTACAAATACTCCGTAATGAAGGAGAAAACAGGAAAATCCAAATACAATAACAATCAGAGTCATCAGAATAGGAATGAAATACAGAACATTCCAGGTTACAGGAACTCTGAATACAAGCATCATGGCGAGAATAATAAGAAGGGAAATACACATCTTAAATCCGTTAACGCCCATCTTGACAAAAAGAAGGATGAATTTCGGTATATATACTTTGGATACGATCGGCTTATTGGCCTTGATTACCTTGACACTCTGCAAAAGAGATTTATTAAAAAAGTCCCACAGAGTGATACCAATAAAGACGAAAATTGCAAAGTACTGCTGATTGGACTTGAAAACATATCCGAACATGAATACATAGATCAGCATAAAACAAAGAGGATCCAGTACCCACCACAGCCAGTTCAGATAGGAATTGGCTATTTCGGATTTTAACTGAGCCTTGGAAGAATAGATTGCGTACTTCCAGTACTTCTTCAAGTCATCCTTGAATCGATTAAACATAAAATCCGCTCCTATATTTATTTTTGATAAAATTATAGACCCCCAGAAAACTGAGGGCATTCGACTTTTTTATCATACACTACAGAGGGAACGTTGACAAGAGAAAACTTATTTTTATAAGAAATACTTCTATAAAAAAAGCAAAACACTTGACTTCATGTATAAGGTGTGATAAACTAGACGGGCGACATGGAAGTTAGGTCTTTTTTTTATGCAAAAAATAAAAGAAAGACTCACGCAAATGAAAACACTGGAGGTGGAAGTTGTGCGCGTTAAGATTACATTGGCATGTACGGAGTGCAAGCAGCGTAACTACAATATGACCAAGGAGAAAAAGAATCATCCTGAGCGTCTTGAAACAAAGAAATATTGTAAGTTCTGCCGTACCCATACTCTGCACAAGGAAACAAAGTAATCACAAAGAATTAAGGTGACTGTTCACTTCGTGAGCAGTAACGAATTGTGAGGTTAGACTATGCAAGAGAAAGAAAAATCTGCTGGCACTGGTCAGAAGAAAAAATGGTTTCAGGGACTTCAATCGGAATTCAAAAAGATTGTCTGGGTTGACAGACCTACACTGGTTAAACAAACCATTGCGGTTGTTGCCATTACAGTAGTACTTGCTGTAATTATCAGTATTATGGATTCTGCAATCCTGGAAGGTGTAAATCTTTTAATGAAATAAGGATAACGGTGATTGTATGTCAGAAGCAAAATGGTATGTTGTTCATACTTATTCAGGGTATGAAAACAAAGTAAAAGCCAACATTGAAAAAACAATCGAAAACAGACACCTGGAAGACCAGATTCTGGAAGTTCGCGTTCCGCTGCAGGATGTAGTAGAGATGCGAAACGGTGCTGCAAAGCAGGTCCAGAAAAAAATGTTTCCGGGCTATGTGCTTCTCAACATGGTCATGAATGATGATACCTGGTATGTTGTTCGTAACACCAGAGGCGTTACCGGATTCGTAGGACCGGGATCCAAACCGGTTCCTCTTACAGAAGAAGAAATGCTTCCGTTAGGAATCAAGAAAGAAGACATTCAGGTAGATTTTGCAGAGGGTGACATGGTTGTCGTAACAGGCGGAGCCTGGAAGGACACCGCAGGCGTTATTTCTGCGCTCAGCACTCAGAAGCAGACGGTTACTATCAATGTTGAATTGTTTGGCCGCGAAACGCCGGTAGAAATAAGTTTCGCAGATATTAAGAAAGCGTAAACACATTCAAGTGGGAGGGAACAACCCCCGCCAATACCACATAGGAGGTGCCGAAAAATGGCAAAAAAAGTAACAGGCTATATTAAATTACAGATTCCTGCTGGTAAAGCAACTCCAGCACCACCGGTTGGTCCGGCTCTTGGACAGCACGGTGTAAACATTGTACAGTTCACAAAAGAGTTTAATGCAAGAACAGCAGATCAGGGAGATCTTATCATTCCTGTAGTTATCACTGTTTATGCAGACAGAAGTTTCAGCTTCATAACCAAAACTCCGCCGGCAGCAGTTCTTCTTAAGAAGGCAGCTAACATCAAATCCGGTTCCGGCGTACCGAACAAAACAAAAGTTGCAAAAGTAACAAAAGCTCAGGTTCAGGAAATCGCCGAACTGAAGATGAAAGACCTGAATGCAGCATCCCTTGAAGCAGCTATGAGCATGATCGCTGGTACTGCAAGAAGCATGGGAATCGAAGTCGTAGACTGAGAAATTACAAATTGAAGTGAGTGGGAGGGAAATTCCCGCAATTACCACAGGAGGTTATAGAAATGAAACGAGGAAAGAAATACGTGGAAGCTGCTAAAGCAGTAGACCGCGCAACATTATATGATACCGCTGAAGCTATCAGCCTTGTAAAGAAATCAGCAGTTGCTAAATTTGACGAAACTATCGAAGCTCACATCCGTACAGGCTGCGATGGACGTCATGCAGACCAGCAGATCCGTGGTGCAGTAGTTCTGCCTCATGGAACTGGTAAAAAAGTTCGTGTTCTCGTATTTGCAAAAGACGCAAAAGCAGAAGAAGCAAAAGCAGCTGGAGCAGATTACGTAGGAGCAGAAGATCTCATCCCGAGAATTCAGAACGAAGGATGGCTTGATTTCGACGTTGTTGTTGCTACACCAGACATGATGGGTGTTGTAGGACGTCTTGGTCGTGTACTCGGACCAAAAGGTCTCATGCCGAACCCGAAAGCTGGAACAGTAACTATGGACGTTACAAAAGCAATCAATGATATTAAAGCAGGTAAGATTGAATACCGTCTTGACAAAACCAATATCATCCATGTTCCGATCGGTAAAGCTTCCTTTACTGAGGAACAGTTAAGCGACAACTTCCAGACGCTCATGGAGGCAATTGTAAAGGCTAGACCAAGCACCCTGAAAGGACAGTACTTAAGAAGCGTTGTCCTTACCCCAACCATGGGACCAGGAGTCAAAGTCAACCCAGTTAAATTTGCCTAAAATAAATAAGAGAGACATCCCGCGCGCAAGCAGGGATGTCTTTTTTTTAATATGATTTTCCCAATCCCCAGGGCGGCGCCCCAGGCACGCCCGTCCCCATACCAAAACCGCGTGGCTAAGAAGGGGGAGCTTCGGCCTTCGCAGACTTCGAGATGCTCCCCCTAAGGGTTTTAATGTTTCCAAACACAAAAAAATTCAAAATTACACCATTTTATGCTAAAATGATAAAATAAAACCCAAAACCTACAATTCGGAAACGAGGGAGTCAGTTTGACAAAGAAAAGAAGAAAAAATTCCTTACAAAGTAAAATCATCATCCTAATAGCAGAAATCCTGGTAGTAGTTTCACTCCTTCTGGTATTCTCCCAGAACTTCGGCTTCGGCACCCAGATCACCATCTGGATAAACCAACTAACAAAACCATCAGTCCAGGAGCTGGACATCACCGGCATCAACAGCTCCTACGCAGTTCTCATGCAGGCAGGCACCGGCAAAGTCATCGGCGACATAAACGGCGATACCCAAATGTATCCCGCCTCCATGACCAAAATCATGACCACAATCGTAGCAATAGAGAATCTGAGCGATTTGGATCAGCAGATCACCCTAACCAACGATATGGTAGCCGACCTCTACGCCCAGGACGCAACCCAGGCAGGTTTCCAGCCCGGTGAAACCGCCCCCGCAATAGACTATCTCTACGGCGTCATGCTCCCCTCCGGAGCAGAGTGCTGCCGCGCCCTCGCCGTCACGATCGCCGGCTCTGAAGATGCCTTCGTAGACCTGATGAACCAGAAAGCCGAAAAACTCGGCTTAGACAATACCCATTTCTGCAACACAACAGGTCTCCACGCAGATAACCATTACAGCACCGCAAAGGACATCGCAACCCTTCTGCACTACGCTCTCAAGAATGACACCTTTCGTGAGATCATAGAAAGCCCCTATCATTCCACACAGGCAACCAACGTGCACCCGGATGGTTTCACTTTTTACAGCACCATGTTCAAGAACTTATCCGACACAACAGTCATCGATGGGCAGATCCTGGGCGGCAAAACAGGATTCACCAGTGAAGCAGGCTGCTGTCTTGCAAGCTTTGCAGAAATTGACGACATAGAATACATACTGGTAACTGCCGGTGCATATCAGGCAGGAACCCCGCATATTGATGATGCAGTAAAACTATACAATCGCCTGGGAGAAGCCTCCTCGGTATTGTATGGAAAATAAATTTTTAAGAGAGGTCATGTTTAACATGAAAAAAATGAAAAAGATACTGGCATTCTGTCTCTGCGCGATGCTCATGACGACAGTACCGACATTTACAGAAACAGCCAGTGCAGCAACCACATCAACAAAAAAGACAACATCCACAACAACAAAGAAAAAGACCACGATCAAAGGCTGGTACAAACTCAAAACCGGTGGAATGAGATATTTCAAAAACGGCAAATACATTACAGGCTGTCATAAGATCGGCAAATATGTTTATCTTTTTAATAAAAACGGATTTAAAGCACAGAAAAACACAACCTACAAGGGTGTACAGTACTTTATTGACGACTACGCACATGTAACAGGCTGGAGGAAAGGTTCCACTTTTTATTATAACAACGGAAAGGCAATGTCAGCAAACAAAGCCCTGGATTTCAGAGCATATCAGAATGCAAGAAATGTAATAAATCAGGTTACCAACAGCAGAATGTCCAAAAGCCAGAAACTGGAAGCATGTTTCCGCTGGGTTATGAGCAAATATTATTTTACATGGAGACGTTTCGATCAGGGTGGTCCGGTATGGTACGCAGTACAGGCAAACGATCATTTTGAACGCGGCTGTGGTGACTGTATCGCAGATGCATCCGCTTTCGCATACCTTGCAAAAGCCCTCGGCTACAAAAATGTTTATATCTGTGCAGATGGTGTAAGAAGCGACGACAACTCTCATGCATGGACAGAGATCAATGGACGTGTATACGATCCACTTTTTGCAGAAGCCAAGAGCTACAGCAGAAACTATAATGTAAGTTATGGTGTTTACACCTTATCTCCGGTTACAAAGAAAAAACTTTCCTGAGAAAATCTAAAAAACTGGTTCAGAAATGGACCGGTTTTTTTAGTAAAAATTAATATTTTAAACGTAGTTTTATTGAGAAAAAGATGCTATAATAAGGCGATTATAAATAAAAGGGATGACACACATATGGAACCAGTCAGATTGCTGGAGGCTTTGGCCGTAGCAGAGAAACTGAAAGATGCGACAAGACACTGTTACACATCAGGCGGTAGGAGAGAAAGTGTCGCAGAGCATTCATGGAGAATCACATTGATGGCATATTTTGTCAGCGATGAATTCCCGGAAGCTGATATAGAGAAACTAATGAAAATGTGTCTGATTCATGATCTTGGAGAAGCTTTTACAGGTGATATTCCTACATTCGAAAAGACAGAATCAGATGAGGAGAAAGAAGCACAACGACTGAAAGAATGGGTCAGACAGCTTCCGAAGCCATTTGCAGAGGAAATGCAGGCACTCTACCAGGAGATGGAGGAACGTCAGACACTGGAAGCCAGAATTTATAAGGCACTGGACAATCTGGAGGCATTGATCCAGCATAATGAATCCGATATTTCTACATGGATTCCGCTTGAGTATGACCTGCAGATGACCTATGGTAATGACAAAGTTCAGTTTTCAGAATATCTGACAAAACTTCGTAATGAAGTACGAAATGACAGCAGGAAAAAGATCGCAGAGTGCAGAGCTAAATCAGAAAGAGGAGAGAGCTAAATCGGCTCTGCATAAAGCAGATCAGGCGGTGCTGGAAGGTCATATCAAGCACTGCGTCCGGGAGGGAATTGAACATGGAGATCCGGACAAAACAATTGAGAACTTTACAAAGGCAGTAGAACATTTTGCAAATATGAAATAGAAAGGTGTATTATGAAAAAAATAAAAGAGCTGCTGACAGTAGCTATATGTGCACTTCTGGTAATATCTCCGGTTATGACAGAAACAGTAAGTGCAGCAGGAATGAAAGAAAGTGTAGCAGATTTCACATCCGGAATGCGGAGTGGATGGGTCACTACAGCTAATGGACGAAAGTACCAGAGAAATGGAAAGTTTGTCAAAGGGTGTCAGAAAGTAGGTATGAATTATTATTTTTTCAATGCCAATGGTGTGTTGCAGCGAAAAAATGTGACTAGTGCAGGAAAAACATATTACATTGAGAACAATGGACATGTCCAGGGAATCAAAGAAGGATCCCGTTATCTGTCACCATCTGGTAAAAAGCTCAACAGAGAGCAGTTAAATGATCTGAAGGCTTATCAGAATGCGCGAAGGATTGTAAACGGAGTTACAACCAGTGGCATGAGCAAAACACAGAAGCTTAAGGTCTGTTACAGATGGATGAAGTGCAATGGACTGGGAGCCTGGAGAACACTCAGTGAAGGTGGAGATGCCTGGTGTGCGATAAATGCCAACGATCTTTTTGAGCGCAGGTCAGGCAACTGTATTTCATACGCATGTGCAATGGCATATATAGCGAAAGTAATTGGCTACAGAAACGTATATGTCTGTTCCAGAGCCTCAAGAAAAGACAATTTACATACATGGACAGAAATCAATGGCCGGGTATATGATTCTTACTTCGGAAAAAGAAGAGGAATGAACAGATACTGTGGAATCAAATATAGTCAATATGATTATAAAGCTGCTTTCCGCAAAAAAATCGCATAAACATAAAATAAAAGCTATGGTGCGCCCAGGCTTTTATTTTTTTTGTCGATTTTATGGAAAATAGAAATGATCATTCTGTGCGGAATCCCGATCATTCTGGAAGCAGTCATCGGACTTGTCACAGAGTTTGATATCAAGGCAGACGTACTTGTTTCGCTGACCCTGATCGCATCCGTACTCATCAGAGAAGATTTTGCAGCCGGTGAAGTTGCCTTCATCATGCAGCTTGGAGGACTTCTGGAAGAACTGACTGTTGCTAAGGCAAGGGCAGGTATTGAGAAACTGGTACATCTGACACCACAGACAGCCAGAGTGCTCACAGAAGCAGGAGAGAAAACTATCCCGGCAGAGCAGTTGTCTGAACATCCGCTTGGAAAAGCAGTCGTAAATTGTTACAGACAGGAAATGAAGAGAGAACTGTTATCCACCGGACAGTTTGAGATGCTCCCTGGACGCGGCGTTTCGTGTGAAGTGGATACACACACAATTTTGGCGGGAAATGTGGATATGCTTCATGAAAATCGGATCAATTTCCCGGCAGATGTGGAAAAACAGGCAGAAGAATTTCTGAATCAGGGATGTACGATGATTTATAAAAAAAGTCCCCAGGGTTATAAGCCCTGGGGATGATTGTTTTATATGATGGTTTATTCTCCGAAATATCTCTTAAGCAGACCAGCGAATGCTTTGCCGTGTCTAGCCTCATCACGAGCCATTTCATGAACTGTGTCATGGATTGCGTCGAGGTTAGCAGCTTTAGCACGTTTAGCCAGGTCGAATTTACCAGCAGTAGCACCGTTCTCAGCTTCTACACGCATCTCAAGGTTTTTCTTTGTGCTGTCAGTAACGACTTCACCGAGAAGTTCTGCGAATTTAGCAGCATGCTCAGCTTCTTCGTAAGCAGCTTTCTCCCAGTAGAGACCGATTTCCGGATAGCCTTCTCTGTGGGCAACTCTTGCCATTGCCAGATACATACCAACTTCAGAGCACTCACCCTGGAAGTTAGCTCTCAGGTCTTCAAGAATGTCTTCGCTCACACCCTGAGCAACACCAACAACGTGTTCAGCAGCCCATGTCATCTCGCCCTTCTGCTCTGTGAATTTGGAAGCAGGAGCCTTACACTGCGGACAGACTTCCGGAGCAGCGTCACCTTCGTAAACATATCCACATACATTACATACCCATTTTGCCATAATTTTGATCTCCTTTTCTTAATTAAGTTAGTTCTGTTTAATAATAGTAATAATTCTCAATAACTGTAGTTTCAATCTATCACATTGAATGCTCAAAGTCAAGCAAATGTCTGAAAATATATTATTTGTTCATACATTTTGGGCAAGTTCCGAAAAATCGTATATCGCATGCTGTGATCTTGCCGGAAAAGTTTCGACCGGCTTTCTCTATCAGATCGTCCATACCCTCTGTTTCCAGATCCAGGACATCTCCACAAGTTGTACACATGAAGTGACAGTGTGGTTCAACACAACCATCGAAATGATCTGCACCGCCGAAGTTGGACAGTTTCTGGATCTCACCGATCTCAGATAACAGAGAAAGGTTACGATATACGGTTCCCAGACTGATGTTGGGGTAGATTTTTTTCATATTTTCATAAACAACATCTGCGGTGGGGTGATCCTTACGGGTCATGAGAAATTCTTTGATCGATTCTCGCTGACGACTGTATTTCAATGTAGCCATATATCGCGTTTCCTTTCTGTAAATCAGTTCCTTAAATTATTCTCCGAAGTATCTTTTCAGTAATCCAGCGAATGCTTTGCCGTGTCTAGCTTCATCGCGAGCCATCTCATGTACTGTGTCATGGATCGCATCAAGGTTAGCAGCTTTGGCACGTTTAGCCAGGTCGAATTTACCAGCAGTAGCACCGTTCTCAGCTTCTACACGCATCTCAAGGTTTTTCTTTGTGCTGTCAGTAACGACTTCACCGAGAAGTTCTGCGAATTTAGCAGCGTGCTCAGCTTCTTCGTAAGCTGCTTTCTCCCAGTAAAGACCGATTTCCGGATAGCCTTCTCTGTGGGCAACTCTTGCCATTGCGAGATACATACCAACCTCAGAGCACTCACCCTGGAAGTTCGCTCTCAGGTCTTCGAGAATATCTTCGCTCACGCCCTGAGCAACACCAACAACATGTTCAGCAGCCCATGTCATCTCGCCTTTCTGCTCTGTGAATTTGGAAGCAGGAGCTTTACACTGCGGACATACCTCCGGAGCAGCATCGCCTTCATAAACATATCCACATACATTACATACCCATTTTGCCATAATCTTGATCTCCTTTTCTGATTAAGTTTGTTTTATTTAATAATAGTAATCGTTATTGTTTTCTTGCTGTGACTATACTGTACCATAATGGTATAGATTTGTCAACAAGGAAAATATATTTTTTTCAGACGGATTTTCTGATACAATAGAAAAGCGAAAAAAATAAGAAAGTCTTAATATTTTACCCCATAGATATTAATTCTTAAGCAGTATAGTAAAAACATGAAAACACAGGAGGCAAGGGAAATGGCAGAGATACTGGTATGTGATGACGACAAAGACATCGTGGAGGCAATAGAAATCTATCTGGCACAGGAGGGGCATCACATTCTCAAAGCATACGATGGTGAACAGGCGATCCGGGTTTTGCAGAATAATCCGGTGGATCTTCTGATCATCGATGTGATGATGCCGAAGCTGGACGGAATTCGGGCAACATTGAAGATCCGCGAAAAAAACGCTCTTCCTATCATAATTTTATCTGCAAAATCAGAGGATACAGACAAGATCCTCGGACTGAATGTCGGTGCAGATGATTATGTGACGAAACCTTTTAATCCACTGGAACTGGTGGCAAGGGTAAAATCCCAGCTTCGCAGATATACGCAGCTGGGTGCAATGGCAGAAAAGAGAGGAAATGTTTACGAGACGGGCGGACTGATGATCGATGATGACCGTAAGGAAGTTACTGTCGATGGAGAAGCAGTCAAACTGACACCGATCGAGTACAGGATCCTTCTTTTTCTGGTCAAAAATCAGGGAAGAGTTTTTTCCATCAATCAGATCTATGAGAGTATCTGGGAAGAGGAAGCGATCGCGGCAGATAATACGGTAGCGGTTCACATCCGACATATCAGAGAAAAAATTGAGATCAATCCGAAGGAGCCGCGCTACCTCAAAGTTGTGTGGGGACTTGGGTATAAAGTGGAAAAAATCTGATTTTCTGAATGGACCTGTGGAAAACTCCTGTGTTTATAGCAGAGTCATTTAGCAGAAAGGAAATGGGGTATAAATGAAGACAAGATGGTACAGAAAAAGCGGTGTAAAAGGGCTTCTGGTGCTGCTGACAATAGTTTTTGTGACGGTAGCCTGCGCGGGAGCCGGGGCATCCGTGCTTATCATGAGCAAAGGCGTTCAGCCATTGGACAGCAAAAATTATGTGGATTCCCAGAGCTTCCAGGATAATATGTACAGCCTTTCACATACGATCATTAATGCGATCAATGAGAGAGAAATCCTGGATCAGGCAGACGACGGAGAACTGGTTGACCTTGCGGAGCTGAATAAGGGAAAGACGCTGACGCACAAAAACACATCCGGACTTGCCTACAAGGCAGGGAATCTGTATGACTGGGCGAAGAAATCATCCTGGGATCGAAGTGCAAATGTTCTGATCTGCCGTCAGCCGGATGGCAACGACTACTATATGTACTACAATGATTTTGCAGATAAGATTACTACTGGTGAACTGAAATTTGTTTTTGGCAGTGATGAAGACGGATGGACAGAGAATGCAAAGGATATACTGGCCATACTCTCCGGCAAAGAGTATACGTACTATGGTGACGCCAATGATAACATAGGAATCCGTAATGATGGTGTGGAATATGTTACCGACGCGGACGGGAATGTTGTTTACACAGATGTGTATAATTATGAATCCAGTGGAAATAACGATGCCCCGCTGAAAGAAGCGTACAAACCGGATGGAGCGGACAGTATCCTTGATGTTGTAAACAACAGTGAAGAATGGAAAGGAAATATCAGCAAGGCATATGAGTATTTATACACGGCTCTGGTTGAATACAGTGATGCTTCTTATGGTGAAAAAGTCCTGAAAACTTATGCAACAGGTGTAACAAATGTTAACTACATGTACGTAGACACAAAATCCGATAAAGTGTACACCAATATAAAAGGCATCACATCAGCAAATTATGCAAAAAAACTGGATGAACTGACTTCCAGTGGTGATCCGCTTATGCTGATCGCTCCGGATCTGCAGGACTGTGCCCTGGGATTTTCCAATATCGCAGACTGGACAGTATCTTACTGGCAGAGCATGATCGAGAATACAGGACTTGGTGAGGAAAATTATCTCTATTTCGTTTCTGTAGATAAAGATTTTCCGGTATTAGACAGGATCAAGCAGGAAAAACTTGTCTATGAGAAGTTTGAACCATGGCTGGTGCCGATCATGGTAATTTCTGTAGTGTCACTGGTTCTGGCACTTGCAGGACTTGTGATCCTGACGATCGGGGCCGGACGAAACAATGAAGATGAGAAAGTGCATCTGAATTTCCTGGACAGATGGTATACCGAGATTGTGGCAGGGATGATATTTATGATCTGGCTGCTGGGCACTTCGGTGATCGTCCAGACAATGGATTTTGAAGACATACGAATGGTCTGGAAAGTGACGGGATTCAGCATCCTGGGAATCTGGTGTGGCGGATGGTTCCTGACCGGCTGGCTGAGTCTGGTTCGCAGGATCAAGGCAAGATCTCTCTGGAGAGACAGCCTGCTCCGACACGTTCTGATATTGGTAAGAAAGTGTTTTTCTAAATGTAATGATCTGGTTGTCTTTCTCGGTGGCAATATGATCAGCAGGGTCAAAATAATTTTGTTATTTGGCATCTTTGTATTTTTGCAGTTTATGTTTTCTGTAATGACGGTTAATGGTGGTTCAGCATTTGCTTTTCTTCTGCTGATTGTAATGGACTGTGCAGTTCTTTATTATCTTGTAAAAAAAGCCTGGGGAAGAGAGCAGATCATCGCTGGTCTGAAGAAGATCACTGACGGAGAACTCCAATACAAGATTCCAACAGAAAAACTTTCCGGTGAACAGGAACAGGTGGCAGATTATATCAACCATATTGGAGAGGGACTGGATGCAGCTGTAGAAAACAGCCTCAAGAACGAGCGCATGAAAACAGAGCTGATCACGAATGTCTCCCATGATATCAAGACACCGCTTACTTCGATCATCAATTATGTGGATCTTCTCAAGCGCGAGAATCCGGAAGACCCCAAGATCAGAGGTTATCTGGAAGTTTTGGAAAACAAGGCACAGCGGCTCAAAGTATTGACTGAAGATGTCGTAGAAGCCTCCAAAGCAAGCACCGGAAATATCACACTGGAAATGACGGACCTGAATTTCGTTGAACTGGTACATCAGGTGATTGGAGAATTTGAAGAGAAATTCGAAGAAAGAAATCTGACGATGGTAGTTCATTTCGATGAGGAAGAAGCAATCATCTGTGCAGATGGCCGCAGACTCTGGCGAGTCCTCGAGAATGTTTTTGGAAACGCATCAAAATATGCGATGGAAAACACAAGAGTTTACGTCGATGTAAAAGTTGACCGGCCAAACGTGCAGCTTTCCCTCAAAAACATCTCCGCACAGCCTTTGAACATCTCCGCAGACGAACTCACCGAACGTTTCATCCGCGGCGACATCTCCCGAAACACCGAAGGCAGCGGACTTGGCCTGTCAATCGCCAAAGACCTCGTCCGGCTCCAGGGTGGAGAATTTAAGTTGTATCTCGATGGGGATCTGTTTAAGGTGACGATTGAATTTAAGATGAAATAGTAACAAAAGACCTTGTTCTGAATGATATCAGAAGGAGGTCTTTTTTGCTGAATCCTAAACCTGTATCCGATCCGCAACTTCATTTCCAACTGCCAGGCGGCGGTTATTGCTTCCGATGATCAGCCAGTCACGACATTTCTGGATGACCTGGATGGTGCTGCCTTCTTTGATATCCATCTTTCGCATAGTTTCAAGAATTTCCGGAACGCCGAACATCCATTTGATAGTACAGGTATCGCCTGCATTTGTCTGTGATAAAGCCTGCATAAAAATACCTCCTTTGATGAAAAATAGAAATGGTTAGTGTCAGATAATTTACCTTTTGTTTGTTGAATTTATTGTACAACTAAGAATATATGTTCGTCAATTGGAACATTAGGTAGTCTCTGCTCATATTGGATAGGAGATGCTGACAGAAGATAGTGTGTGCTAAATATGCAGGATTATGCATAGTTATAACACCGAAATTCGCGGTTTACAAATATAGGTAAATATGCTACTATTTTTAAAGGAGCGGAAACATGAATTTCCGCAAAATATAAGCAAACTCAACGAACAAGAGAGTACATTTGCTGACCACATTACAGAGAATTCCCCGGAGGAAATTTCAGATTTCCGTGGCTGAGAGGGAAGTGCAGGTGCAGATGGAAGATGGCTTGGGAGAGGTGCAGTCGAGATGAGTATCGATGTTAATGGGAGGGTTCCTGGCATACAGAAAGCAATTTCTTAAAGGAAATAAGATTTAGTACTATTCAGACTGCAACAGGACCGCCTGTTATAGCGGAAGGGTATCAGGACAATAGCAGATTATCAGACTATTACAGTATTGGTCGGATTATCCGTATGGAATCGTACCCAACAAGGTTTCTGACCGCGAGGCAGGAACGAACAGAAGTGGTAACACGGGCAGGACTCGTCTTCTCTATGAGAAGGGGTCTTTTTTTATTATAATCCAGGAGGAACAATAAAATGGACAAGCAGAAGTATTATATTACAACCGCGATCGCCTATACATCCGGTAAACCGCATATCGGCAACACCTATGAGATCGTACTGGCAGACGCGATCGCACGTTACAAGAGACAGGAAGGATACGATGTATTTTTCCAGACAGGAACTGACGAGCATGGTCAGAAGATCGAGCTCAAAGCAGAAGAAGCAGGAATCACACCAAAGGAATTCGTAGACAACGTATCCGGTGAGATCAAGAGAATCTGGGATCTGATGAACACATCCTATGACAAATTCATCCGTACCACAGACGCTGACCACGAGAAACAGGTTCAGAAGATCTTCAAGAAAATGTACGCAAAAGGAGACATCTACAAGGGACATTACGAAGGAATGTACTGTACACCTTGTGAATCCTTCTTTACAGAATCACAGCTCGTAGACGGCAAATGCCCGGACTGCGGACGCCCATGCGTTCCGGCAAAAGAAGAAGCATACTTCTTCAAAATGAGCAAATATGCAGACCGTCTGATCGACTACATCAACACACATCCGGATTTCATTCAGCCGGAATCACGTAAAAACGAGATGATGAACAACTTCCTTCTTCCGGGACTTCAGGATCTCTGTGTATCCAGAACATCCTTCAAATGGGGAATCCCGGTAGACTTCGATCCGAAGCACGTTGTTTATGTATGGCTGGATGCCCTGACAAACTATATCACAGGAATCGGTTATGACTGCGACGGCGAAAGCTCTGAACAGTTCAACAAACTGTGGCCGGCAGACCTTCATCTGATCGGTAAAGACATCATCCGTTTCCATACTATTTACTGGCCGATCTTCCTGATGTCACTTGACCTGCCGCTTCCGAAACAGGTATTCGGACATCCGTGGCTGCTCCAGGGCGATGGCAAGATGAGTAAATCCAAAGGAAACGTAATCTATGCAGATGAACTCGTAGATTTCTTCGGCGTAGATGCTGTCCGTTATTTCGTACTTCACGAAATGCCATTCGAGAACGATGGTGTCATCACATGGGAACTGATGGTAGAGAGACTGAACTCCGAGCTTGCAAATACTCTCGGAAACCTTGTAAACCGTACCATCTCCATGTCCAACAAATACTTCGGCGGCGTAGTAGAAAACAAAGGTGTTGCTGAACCGGTTGACGAAGACCTCAAAGCATTTGCACTGGCTGTTCCGGGCAAGGTTGCTGAGAAGATGGACAAACTGCGTGTTGCAGATGCAATGACAGAGGTATTCACTCTGTTCAAACGTCTGAACAAATACATCGACGAGACTATGCCATGGGCTCTTGCAAAAGACGAAGCAAAGAAAGATCGTCTTGCAACCGTTCTCTACAACCTGGTTGAAGGAATCACCATGGGAGCAACTCTTCTGGAATCCTTCATGCCGGAGACAACAGAGCGCATCCTCGCGCAGTTAAATGCAGAAAAACGTACTCTTGAAGACTTGAAGATATTCGGACTCTATCCGTCAGGAAACAAAGTAACCGAAAAACCGGAGATCCTGTTTGCACGTCTTGACCTCAAAGAAGTACTTGCAAAAGTAGAAGAACTTCATCCGAAGAAAGAAGAGCCGGTTGAGGAGAAAAAAGAAGAAAATGTGATCGACATCGAAGCAAAACCAGAGATCACATTTGACGATTTTGGAAAACTTCAGTTCCAGGTTGGTGAGATCATCGCCTGCGAAGAAGTAAAGAAATCCCGTAAACTTCTCTGCTCTCAGGTTAAGATCGGAAGCCAGGTACGCCAGATCGTATCCGGAATCAAATCTCACTACAGCGCAGAAGAAATGGTAGGAAAGAAAGTTATGGTCGTTACCAACCTGAAACCTGCCAAACTTGCAGGAATCTTAAGCGAAGGTATGATCCTCTGTGCAGAAGATGCAGACGGAAACCTGTCCCTGATGGTACCGGAGAAAGAAATGCCGGCAGGAGCAGAAATCTGCTAAAGACTGTTAAGCTATAAAAAATTTATTCAGGAAGTTCAGGACAGAGGGAAGAAACTGTCTAGGATGAACTTCCTGAATTTATATTTAAAAGGAGACAGGACTTTTTATGGAAAAGGGTTTTACACATTTTGACCAGAATGGAAATGCGGTGATGGTTGACGTTTCCGGGAAACAGGTCACATACAGGACTGCCCTGGCGACAGGATATATTTCCGTGGGACCGGAGATCATGGAAGCAGTAACAGCAGGAAATGTCAAAAAAGGAGATGTCCTCGGCGTAGCCAGAGTTGCAGGGATCATGGGAGTCAAAAAAACTTTCGAGCTGATTCCAATGTGTCATCCGCTGCCGATACAGAAATGTTCCATTGATTACGAACTGGATCAGCAAAAAAATCGGATCCACGTTTTCTGTACTGTAAAGACAGAGGGCAAAACCGGCGTGGAAATGGAAGCACTGACAGGTGTCCAGGTGACACTTCTGACCATTTATGACATGTGCAAGGCAATCGACAAGCACATGGTCATGTCAGAGATCCATCTGATCGAAAAAACAGGCGGAAAAAGCGGAGATTTCCGTTTTGAGAACAGATAAAAGAAAATGGAGGAAATATGAAACGAGTAGCGATCATCACATCAAGTGATACAGGATATCGTGGCGAAAGAGAAGACTTAAGCGGACCTGCGATCAAAGAAATCGTAGAACGCGAGGGATATGAAGTTGTATCCATGGACATCCTTCCGGATGATCAGGTTATGCTTGCCGGCAAAATGCAGGAAATTGCAGACAAAGAGATGGCAGAACTGATCCTGACAACAGGCGGAACAGGATTTTCAGAGAGGGATGTTACACCGGAGGCAACCGAAGAAGTTATTGAGCGCAGAGTACCGGGAATCCCGGAGGCAATGCGTGCATACAGCATGACGATCACAAAAAGAGCAATGCTGAGCCGTGCAACTGCCGGAATCCGCGGAAAGACACTGATCATCAATCTTCCGGGAAGTCCGAAAGCGGTTAAGGAAAGTCTGGAATACATCATCGATGCACTGGGACATGGAATCGAGATCCTGACAGGAGAAGCAGGAAACTGTGCACGCAAATAAAAAGGGGTAAATAGAAACAGGAGGTTTTTTTATTATGGGTAGAGTAATCGCAGTATGTATCAGCAAGGAAAAAGGAACACAGAAGTATCGTATACCGGAAGGTGAATTCATAGAAGAATGGGGAATCAAGGATGACGCACATGCGGGCAAATGGCACCGTCAGGTCAGTCTTCTTTCCTATGACAAGATCCAGGAATTCCGCGCGAAAGGTGCCGAGATCGAAGATGGAGCTTTTGGAGAAAACCTGGTAGTCGAAGGCTTTGACTTTGCCAAACTTCCGGTGGGAACGAAATTTCGATGCAACGATGTAGTTCTTGAGATGACGCAGATCGGCAAGAAATGCCATCACGGCTGCGCGATCTTCCAGAAGATGGGCGACTGCATCATGCCGAGAGAGGGCGTTTTTACGAGAGTTCTTCATGGAGGCGTGATCCATGAAGGAGATGAATTGGTGATAATCGAGGAGAATGAATAATTGGAAACACATATGATTTTTGAAACACATGCTCATTATGATGACGAAGCTTTTGAGGCAGACAGGGAGGAACTTCTGGATTCCATGCAGGAAAACGGAATTGACAGAATCGTCAATGCCTGTGCTTCGCTTGAAAGTCTGAAGGACACAGAAGCTCTTATGGAAAAATATCCGTTTGTTTATGGTGCATTTGGAATCCATCCGGATGATGCGGATAAGATGACAGAGGAGACTCTTGAGGAGATCCGGAAGCTTTGTAAACTGCCGAAAGCAGTAGCGGTCGGTGAGATCGGGCTGGATTATTACTGGCACAAGGAAGAACATGAGCATGAGATTCAGAAAAAGATGTTCCGTGCACAGATGGAGATCGCAAGGGAGGCACAGATGCCGTTTATGATCCACAGCAGGGAAGCTGCGAAGGACACTCTGGACATAGTGAAGGATTGCATGAAGGGTGGAATGTACGGCGGTATCATTCATTGTTTTTCTTATGCGAAGGAGATGGCGCGGGAGTATCTGGATATGGGACTTTATCTGGGAATTGGCGGTGTGGTCACGTTTAAGAATGCGAAGAAACTTAAGGAAGTTGTGGAGTATGCACCGCTTGATCAGATCGTTTTGGAAACGGACAGTCCGTATCTGAGCCCGGAACCGAATCGCGGAAAGCGGAATGATTCCAGGAATCTGGTGTATGTGGCGAGAGAGATCGCACGGATCAAAGGTATGACAGAAGATGAGGTTATTGCGGTGACGGAAGGGAATGCGGAGAGGCTGTTGTTGCGATAAGGTCCAATGCCGTACTATAGTTGACTGAGTTATCCAACTATAGTACGGCATTTACGTTATCGCATGTTGGAGGTGAGAAAAAACAAAGAATATGGGACGGAGGAGCTGCGCTGTCCTGTCTTTGGATAAATAAGTCTTCACTGGTCTTCGTCGTAGTAGCTGTCGTCGTATGAATCATCGTAGGACGAGTCATCGTATGACGAATCCTCAGAATCCTCGGAGGAGTCCCCGGAACTGTCGCTGTCGTCGGAATTTCCCTGCTGTGCAAGGTATTCGTCGGCGCTGGTGGACCAGATGTCGTCTACGATGTCTCCGTCTGAGTTGATCATGTTGAGTTCATAATCGAAGGATACATCGAGAAGGTCTGTTCTGGTGGATGGTTCTACATTCATGGACATGATCTCTTTGAATTTGGCCTGGAGGTTTGCCAGGGTGAATTCGTCTCCGATGATGTCTTTCACACCGTGCTGAGAAGCGAGTTCTTCGGTGTAGTCTTCGAGCATATATGGATTAAACACGCCTTCATCTTTGTTATAATGCATGACCATTGGTTTGACAGTCGGATCGAGGATATCGATCGTTGTTTCACCGTTCTTGACAGTTTTCTGGATGGTGAAGCTTGCCATTCCTTCCAGAAGCCCGGTAAGGGTCTGCTGAGTGGAAACGAAGTTTCCAAGGGAGTAGAAGATCAGCATATTGTGTCCCTGATCGTCAGACATCCGTCCATAAGGCTGCAGGATATGTGGATGACCGCCGACTACGACATCAACACCCTGCTGCATCAGGAAGGTGGCCCATTCTTTCTCATATTCCGTAGGCATCGGTTCTTCTTCCTTGCCCCAGTGAGCGACAAAGATCAGCACGTCGCTGGAGGCTTTGGCTTTCTGGATCATGGTGGAGACTTTATTCTTGTCGAAGAGATCAATCATGTATTCATTTCCTTCGCCGACCCCGCCGTTGTTGGTTCCGTATGTATAATCCAGAAAAGAAATCGTAATCCCGTTTACTTCCAGTGTCTTGACTGTATCAGCATCTTCCTGTGTCGGGTGGATTCCAAGGACAGGAACATCTGGATATTTGCTGCTCCAGAAATTAAAGGTTTCCTGAAGAAAATCAATTCCATAATCATCGATATGGTTTGTTGCGGATTCTACGACATCGAATCCTGCATTCATCAGTGCATCACCGACTTCCGTAGGAGTTGCAAAAGACGGGTAAGAGCTGACAGCATCATGTTCTGTAGTAAAAACAGTCTCCTGGTCGACCATTGCCACATCAGCAGCCTGGATCTCATCACGTACTTTGTCATAAATCTGATCATAATTCCAGGTTCCGGAATCATTTTCGCCGGATTCGATCAGACTTCCGTGATAAAGATTGTCGCCGACAGCAATCACACTTGCTGTGGAAACTTCCGGTTCTTCAGCAGCTTTCTTTGCCGCTTCTGCTTCCTTCTGGGCGACTTTGGCAGCTTCTTCTTTGGGTTTCTCGATAAGGTTGTAGTCAAGCTGACGTAACCCTGCAACGAGAAGCAGCAGTAAAATAACGGAGCAGATCAGACCAATACGGGAATTCATCTGTTCCCTGAGATTCAGTGGTATATTCTTATTTTTTTTCATAAATTTATTTCCTTTCATTTCCCCATTATAGCAAATTAAACTCAGCAAAAAAAGATGTTGTTAAAAAAATTGCTTTGTGTTTCAAATTACTTTACGCTATAATAAAGAAACAGACAGGGAAGGGGTATGCTGATGAATTCATACGAAACTGTAAATGATGTTCTGGTAAAACTGTTCAACGAGATCATGGATGTGGAAGAGCGTGCGCTGCTCACCTCAGAATATAAGGATATTTCCGTAAACGACATGCATGTGATCGAAGCGATCGGAATCCGGGAACCGAAGAATATGTCCACGGTGGCACGTGCGGTATCTGTGACGGTGGGAACTTTGACGATCGCGATCAATCACCTGGTCAAGAAGGGATATGTAGAGCGTAGCCGAAGCGAGGAGGACCGCAGGGTTGTACTGGTATCTCTTTCTGAAAAGGGGGAGAAAGCATATTTCCATCATCGGATGTTCCACGAGAAGATGGTCATGGAAGTGCTTGATGGCATGGACAAAGAAGAGACAGAGGTGCTGACAAGGGCATTGACGAAACTCCAGAAGTTTTTCCGGACTTATGGAAATGACAAATAAAAGAAATACAGAAAGCAGACATATCATCAGAACGATGGACATGCCTGCTTTTTTTGCACAGCGAGGAGGTAGCATTATGAAGAACTGTCGGCAGCAGGCTGCATATATTTTGCAAGAACAGGAAACTGCACCGGGCCGATCTCCAGGACCTGGCGGTGGAATTCTCTGAGGTCAAAAGAATCTCCAAGTTTTTTCTGCTGAGAGGTCTTAAGGTCGAGAAAATTCAGATAGCCGAGATAGTATTTGAGATAGTTTCCGGGAGTTTCCACGATATACTGGTAAATCTCTGCGATTACTTTTTCATCCTGGATACCGAAAGCATTCAGGAACTTTGCGGCGGCAGCCTGATTCCAGCCCTGATAGTGGATACCGGTATCAAGCAGAGAATAAATACAGAGGTTGATACTGCGGTTTTTCCACATCAGGGTGGTGATATCAGCAGCAGCCTTGTCGGAGAGAAGGGAAGCGGCATACTGATATCCGTAGGATTCGACATAAGTCGCCCAGCCTTCAACATAGCCGCCCGAGGTGATCAGATATCGGATGTCGTCCGGCTGTGTCTTTCCGAAAAAAACAGTCTGGTACAGATGCCCCGGAAATCCTTCGTGGGATAGCGTTGTAAAAAGCTCCAGATTGGACCGGCTGCCTGCACGGTTGATGTAGATCACATTCGGCCTGCCCGTATCCAGTGGCGGTGTGAGATAAAATGCAGGACTCAGAAAATCCTCCATGGATTCGTGAACATAGCGGATCTCATAATCGGTGGTATCGAGAGCAGGAAAATCCTTCTGCATATGCTGGTTCAGATACTGAAGGGCAGACGCCGGTTCAAAATCTTTTATTTCTGCACCATTCGTGAGTTTTCGAAGGAGTGATGGCTGCTCTTTGAGCATCTGCTGGACCGTGTGCATATCTTCTGCAAGCTGAGAAGTAAGTCGCTGCTGGATCTTTTCGACGGAGAGATAAGAACCAGTCTGAGACTGCAGAAGATAACGGTAATATTCCTTCCCTCCTTTGAAATGACTGAGCCCACGGCTGGAAGTTCCGGTATTTTTTAATTCATTCAGCCCTGTCATCAGTTCCTGATAAGCAGGAATCACACTGGTAAGCAGGATCTCTTTGTGGCGTTCATTCAGCTTTGCCTGTTCTTTTTCAGAAAAACGGCCGTAATCTTTGAGTTTCCGGGCAAAAACATCCAGCATATAGTTGTTCTGTGGATCTTTGATAAAGGTACTGCACTGTTCCAGAATGCGGTTTAAAGTTGCATTGCTCATGAAATATCCTGCATCAGATCTGCGGCGTTCATAGGCGAGAATACTCTGAAAATATGGCTTTACCGAGGTGAGAAGGTTCAGATAGTCCGCAATATCCTGATCGTCATAAAAGGCATATTCTGCCAGCAGAACAGGAAGCTGTGCCTGGATGCCAAGACTTGGGCTTAACGGTTCGTCGAGAAGCGTATAATCTCTGGCAGAAAGCTGTGTCTGATAGTAAAGGAGCAGCATATCCCGCGTGATCTGATTTTGACGGGTCAGACCGGAAGGAGTGAAATCTTTCAGCTTCCGGAGATACTGCTCATATTTCTGATATGTAGCACTGGTGTCATCGGAGATCGTTCCGAGGGTGGGAGAAGGTCTGGAAATATGTTTTTTTTCGGGATAAGCAAGGGAATAATGGAGTGTCAGCATGCTTCCGGATACTTCTTCCTGAAAGATTTTTCGGGTGAGGGAGCGGAAAGCTTTGTCCTTAGATATTACACTTCCGGACAGCCATCCCATAAAAAGCCCGATAACCAGTGTGAGAGACAAAAGAAGTGCGATAACGATCGGAGAACGGGGTCTGCGAAGAGAAGGTTTCATAGATTCCTCTCAAAAGAAAGGTTTTTACTATCTTATTGGAAAAAACGGGATTGTATGCTAAACTTGGTTTCAGGAGTTAAGAAAGCGAGGTTGATCTAATGGAAGAAATATATGATCTGGCGATTCTGGGTGCAGGACCGGCAGGAATCTGCGCAGCGATCTATGCGACAAGAGGCAAGCTGAATACTCTGTGGCTTGAGAAGAAATTTGTGCAGGGCGGACAGATCGTGGATACTTATGAGGTGGACAACTATCCAGGACTTCCGGGAATCACAGGACTGGATCTCGGAGAGACCATGGTAAAACATGCAGAAAAGCTTGGAATCAAACCGAAGAGAGAGCCAGTGCTTTCTATTGAGGATGAGGGTGAGGTCAAAGTGATCCGCACAAAGAAAAACCAGTATCGGGCCAGAGCTGTGATCCTGGCATGTGGTGCGGCTCATCGTCAGCTTGGAATTCCGGGAGAAGAGGAACTGAGCGGAATGGGAGTATCCTATTGCGCGACCTGCGACGGAGCATTTTTCCAGGGTGGAACGGTTGCAGTCGTCGGAGGCGGAAATGTCGCTGTAGAAGATGCAATCCTTCTTTCCAGAACATGCAAGAAGGTTTATCTTGTGCACAGAAGAGATGAACTTCGTGCGGACAAAGTACTTCAGGACAAACTGTTTAAATGTGCAAATGTAGAACTTGTATGGGACAGCGTGCCGGTTGCGATCGAGGGCAGTGAGAAGGTAGAAAATCTCAAAGTCCGCAATGTAAGGACAGATGAGGAGAAAGACCTTTCAGTTGACGGAGTTTTTATTGCAGTTGGCATTCTCCCGAATACAGAGAAATTTAAAAATCTGGTGGCTCTGGACGAGGGAGGATATATCATTGCAGGAGAAGACTGTGTAACAAGTACACCGGGCATTTTTGCAGCAGGAGATATCAGGACCAAACAGCTTCGTCAGGTTGTAACAGCGGTTGCTGACGGTGCAAATGCCGTGATATCGGCAGAAAAATATTGTGATGTTTGAACAGACTTCTGTTTTTGAGGCGGCTCAGATGTTTCCCGCGTGGAAGGAATTCTTCCGGTGCCTGAAAGCACTCATGCGATCCGGGCAGCTCTGGATGAAGCAATGAAATGTAAAGAGACTGGAGAAGAAAAGACTATTGTGTTTGGACTTACCGGAACAGGATATTTTGATATGTTTGCTTATGGAAGATATAATGATGGAGAAATGAGTGATTATATTCCCACAGATGCAGAACTCCAGGCTGGATTTGATGGAATTCCAAAAATTTAAATCGTAAGATTGCTTCTGTGGGAGTCCCGCAGTAAGTAAAATAAAAACCCGTACCCGGCAGCCGTGACAACATGGCAGCCGGGTATGAGTTTAATTTCTGATTATTTTTTTGCAGAAGCGTTGGGAATATGGCATAAAGATCTGTGCGACAGGACCTACGATAAAGGCACAGATAATAGTTCCCAGTCCAAAGGTTCCTCCAAGCAGAAAACCTGCGATCACAAAGAAGCAGTCTGTCAGGATGCGCACGATGCCGAAAGGTTTGTGACTTTTGTCGCTGATGACAATGGCAACCAGATCATTGGGACCTGTTCCCGCTTCCGATTTGATCACTATGGTCATGCCAAGAGCAAGGATGATACATCCTGCTACAAGGACGATGATGCGCACTGCTATGGGCAGAGAACTGTTGATACAGTCTCCAAGCAGGACGGTAAAAAGATCAATAATAGGTCCGCCAAGAAACATACAGATGATCGTTCCAATTCGTATGTAGCTTCGGTCAATGAAAAGCAGCACCATAATGATCAGAAAACAGATCATCATGTGAGTTCGTCCGTGGGTCCAGTTAAGAGCTGCCGGCCATGGGACACTGCGGAAGATTCCCTGCACAAGGACATTAAAGGGGTCAGTTCCCAGATTTGCCTGAATAAAAAAAGTCACACCCAGGTGAGCAACAGACAGACCGAAAACCAATAAGATAATTTGTTTGATTTTTTGTTTTGGCGTCATAATGTGTAGTTCCTTTTTCTTTATCTTATCAATATTTTATCATATCGGACAAGCTTATAAAAGCAGAATATCAGGAAGGTAAGTTTTACAAAATATGAATTTGCAGGTATAAAATAAAAATAAATAAAAAAGAAAAAAAGGAAATTATTCCAATAAGAGACATGATTTTGACAGTTTCTGCAAAATGGATAAGTTAAAGGCGTATAATGAAAGAAAAATATTATGTCAGGAGGAAGAGAAAATGAACTACAAGAAATTGACAGCAGTATTTATGGCATTGGGAATAGCAGCAACGTGTTTTTCTGGATGCGGACTGACAGAGGGGAATGGAGGAACATCTGCTTCGGAACCGACCAAGGCGGCGGCCACAGCAGCACCGAAGGATACAGCTACGCCAACTCCAAAAGCCACAGCAGCACCAAAACCTACGAAAGCAGCTGCGCAGACAGGCTCAGGGTCTCAGTCCAGCAATACAGGAAACACATCTTCAGAAGCGGAAAAAGAAATTACATATATAAACGGAGTTTTAACAGATTCCGATGAGGACAGTGTAACAATCGAGTATGGATCTGACGGGGATTTTAATCAGACAACTTTTGATATCAGTAATGCGGATATTCAGATAGGCGAAAACAAGAAACAGGGGGGACCTTTAGCGGCAAGTCTGAATCTTAAAATTGGATATTATGTGGAGAATGGAGATTACATTGCTGTTTCTGTATATGGAGACGGAAGTGAAAGTATGACCCCAAGCTGGGTTGATAATTATGAAATGAAGTCCGTCAGCGGAAATGTAAGATATAACGATGACTCTACCATGACAATAGAGACAGGCTCTGATGGAGATTTCTATGAAATGACTTTTGACATCAGCAGTGCAGAGCTGGATATTCAGGTAGATGAAGTGATCGGAGTCAGTGGTCTTAGAACAAGCCTTAATGTAGATGTAAATTATTATGTGAAAGATGGAGTGAACATTGCTACTTATGTATACAGCGATGGGACAGAATATTTTTCACCCAGTCAGCTGTATAATATGGAACAGAGAAATACCCAGGCAGAAGAGGATACGCAGGAGTATGAAGAATCCGGGGATGCAGATTATATAGACGAGGAAGAGGAAACTTCTGAGGATTATTAACAGGGAGGGCAGAATCAAAGGAAAATCATCATTTACAACAGGGGAAAGAGAAAAATGAGATACAAAAGAATGACAGCAGGATTCATAATGCTTGGGATATTGCTGGCAGGTCTTCCGGGATGTGGACAGTCCCTGAATAATAAAGTGACATCCTCTTCTGAGAGCAGTGCTTCCGACGAACCAGAATCGGAAATCATATATATAAACGGAGTCCTTACAGAATCTGATGAGGACAGCGTAACGATGGAATATGGTTCGGAAGGCAATTTTACACAGACCACCTTTGATATCAGCAATGCCGATATTCAGATAGGAGAAAGCCGGAAACAAGGCGGACCACTGGCAGCGAATCTGAAACTGGAAATTGGATATTATGTGAAAGACGGAAAGTACATTGCTGTTTCTGTATACGGAGATGGAAGCGAAAGTATGACGCCCAGCTGGATTTATAATCATGAACAGCAGACTATGGAGGGAAAAACAGAGGAATAAAACGGATATTAAAAAGGAGCCGCTGCATATGCAGCGACTCCTTTTGAGAAACAGAAAATCAGACACCTGCAAGTCTGGCAAAAGTGTCACGGCCTGCAATTCCGTCAGCAGATAACCCCTGAGAAGTCTGGAATTTAATAACTCCCTGTTTTGTAGAAGGTCCAAAAGAACTGTCAATTCCACTGTTCAGTGTTATATTATGTGCGTAAAGGCCAATTTGTAATACACCCACATAGAGATTATTAGCTCCTTCAGAAAGTACATGGGCGGCGCAGGCATTGGATGTGTTTGTTCCCCAGATGCCGTCGGCTGTAAGTCCGGCACCATATACAGAGTTCAGGGCAGACTGTATTGCCTTGATATATGCTGTTTTGCAGGCAGATCCCCAAATACCGTCTACCGTCAGACCAGCATTAAATTTGCTGTTCAGCGCATTCTGTGCTGTTTTTATCGGGGAAGAGCCTGTGGAGCCAGAATCCTTCCCAACATAATCCTGATGCATATAACCAATACCGATTCCTGCCACTTTTACATGAACCCATACACCGGAACTTGTTCCATCCAGTTCTAACTTTGTTCCTTTGGACACCATACCCATAACAGTACCGCCTGGAGTCTGGCGTACATAAACGTCATCTCCTGTGCATACAGCGGTACCGGTTGTTACCCATGTAGATGGCGGTGTGATGTCTCCTCCGGAACCATTAATTGAGGTTACGATGCTGTAATTTGGACGGGCAAATTTTGAGCCTGGAAGCTGGCTGTTGTACCTTGTTTTCTGGTAAACTCCAATTCCTTCAGCAACGACACCGCTTCCATCATTGGTATTACCTTCAATAGTTACAAATTTATCACCACTTACTGAAATTACCAGTCCTGTATGTGAAAACTCGGATCCATTATGATACATGAAAATGTCTCCGACCTTGGGGGAAGCATAATTAGTGAATAATCCTGCCAGTGTTGGAACATAAATATATGGCCAGTGTTTTAACAGTTTGGTTGCGGTGGCTTTTCCAAAAGCTTTCATAAAGACCCAGCTGATAAAACATGCACACCATGGGGAGGCCTGATTAGCAGGATCTGCATCTCTCCAATATTTTGTATAATTAGCAGTTCCGGCATTGGCAGTTTTGCTGTCTAGGTTTGCGTTAGATTTTTTTTCCAGATATCCGATTTCAGCTTTGGCAATTTTTATAGCAGCCTGAATGGCCTCGGCAGCGGTAACCTTATAATTGGTGATGTAAGTTTTAAGAGCGTTATATACCATCTTCTGACGACTCTTATATGCTCCTACCTGATTTCCGGTATCTGTCTGGCAGGCTGCGTAGAGATGATCCAGAGTGTAAGGCTTTGTTGTTTTTGCCAAAATTCTTTTTACAGCAGAGGCTCCTCCCTGATGTCTGAAATTAGCACACATCATTTTAGCATCCATATTGGAAACCCCAAGTGCAGCTGCTTCCTTTACGTAAGCTTCCATCTGAGTATCCATAAGCTGATCCTGACAACGGCGGCCGACAGTGGAATTAATAATATTCACAATAGCTTTAGCCTTTGCAGAAGTTTTGGAAAGCCGGTAATTTGACCAGTCTGTTTTGGCAAGATCTGCAGCAACACCAGCAGTATCATGTTTTTTAAATGTTGCAGCATCAGCCGCTTTGATATTGAGAAGAAGTGTCCGTGCTTCATTTCCATACCACTGTCCTGCGCCAATGGTAATTGCATGCTCTGAAGAGCTGTTTGTGTAGGCCTCTGTGAAGTCAGCGTAGTTTTTCTGACCGTAAACCTGCCCGCCGGTTTCTACCGCATAGATGATGTTTCGCATTACAAGTTTTTCGTGATCTGTCATTGTTTTTTCTCCTTTTTGTGATTTTGGAATTTGCAAATTCACTTTATAAGAAGAATTAATGGAGACAGATTGAAACAAAAATTTCTCTAAATTAGTTTTTTATTCGCTGTTTTTTCTTATATTTGATCTTATGGTAATAGATTAAGCGGAGCTTACCGGCAATCAGGATTCCTGTCATAAAAAGAAAAGTCACCATGCAAACATGGAGCAGATGAAGCTGTTTTGTAAAATATAATAATATTATCAGTAATTCCAGTATTCCTGCAACAATCGTCAGTCTGTGTTTACGTAACTGGAATTCCTTTTGGGAAAGGGTTTCCACCACGCTTGGAACAGGAGATATCAGAATGATTAGTACCAGAGAAAATGTACTGATCAGTGCAGATGGAAATATCCCAAGATATATGTGCTGCATCAGTTCCAATAATCCAATAATAGAAATCACAGAGGTAATGAAACAAGGAAGAAAATTTTTAAAATGAAATCCTCCTCCATATTTTCTAAGTATCAGAAAGATTAGATAAAAGATTAAATAATCAATGATCTGGTGGCGGAATGCTGCCCATAGGATACACAGAAACTGAACACTAATGAGCTCCAGAAGAGAGACAATCCCGTATTGGTAATAGGGGAGATCGTTTTCTGGAATTTTCAATTTGCGTAGTAAGGAATCAATCATAGTGTTTACGCTTTTGGAGAAGCCATTGCTCCATGGGATTCCAGGGGCGTTATCGTGAAAAACACCATGACATCCAAATGGAATATGTTGTATTAAAAAGTATAGAGTATTAATAAGAGCTTTCCTTTCTGTATAAATGAAGAATTAAAGAGTTACCTGTTAGTGATATGACTAATATTTGTTGAAATAAATTTGTCAAGTATATTTTAATTGTACATATCAATAACGAATATAGTATATTTGTAAAAAAGAGAATGTAATAATTTTTGAAAAAGAGAGATAAAAATGTAATTTTTACTTATTATATGCAAATAGCATGGGGGATTATAAAAAATGAGAAGGTTAATTGAAGTAAATAACATTTGTTACTATGTTTTTATGTTTTGTGCATATAAGTTTTATATGGGTAGTTTTTTTGAAAGGAAAAAATATAAAAATCAAAGGATTAACAAATGTATTTTTATATTTCTATATATCTTACTTTCTTTTTTGCCTAACCTAGGACTTATAAGAAATATAATAATAATGAGTCTATTGGCGGGGATATGTGGGAGTTGGATGTATCAGGGAAAAATAGGAAAAATATTTTTTCATGGTATGTTATGGGAAGTAATGGGATGCCTTTGTGAATATGTGATTTTATTTATAATGACAATATCTTATACAGAAGAGACAATATTTAAACCAGGTTATTATAGCATGGCGCAAATAGTATCAGAATGTTTATTTGTTTTTTTGACATTATTTATTAATAAAATTATTTCTGACAAAAAATATCAAAATATAAAAATCCGGAGTGGTATTGTTTTATTACTTTTAGCATTCGCTACAGTTATGGTCGATTGGGGAGTATATCGTATTTACATACATCAGGAAAATGCAACAGATGATTATTATGCAGTTTTAATTGCAACCATTATGATGGGAATATCAATTATCATTATTAAAATTTACGAAGGTCTGGGTGAGAAGGCTGAATTGGAGACACGTAATATGGTTTATCAGACGCAGGTGGAAGCTTATCGCGTTCAGATTTCTGAAAGAGAAGAGGCTGTGAAGGAATTTCGTCTTTTGAAACATGACATGAAAAATCATTTGATTTATATGGAAGAGCTGATCCGTCAGAAGAAGGATGAGGAAGTCTGTAAATACATAGATGAATTGCTGAACTCCAGAGGATTGTCCCATCAGGGAATTGTAAATAGTGGAAACATATTGGTCGACGGACTGATCAATTATAAAATTCCCTATATGAAATCACTTAATATTGATTTTCAGGCTGAAATAGCGATTCCTTTTGATCTGAAATGGCCGGAAGATAATTTGTGTATTATTATTGGGAATTTATTGGACAATGCTATTGAAGGGACACAAAAATTAAAGGAAGAGGAAAGACAGATTTATTTGGAAATGATGCTGAAAGTAGATAATCTTTTCATCTTGATCAAGAATCCATGTATGGAACAAAGCTTAATGAAAAAGGGAGACCATTTTCTTACTACTAAAAACGAAGAGGGTCATGGAATGGGATTATTATCAGTAAAACGTGCGGTAGAGGAATGTCAGGGAAGTATTTACACAAATGTGGAAAATGGGATTTTTCAGGCGTCTGTGATGCTTCCCAGGGTAGAAAATAAAACTGATCAGGAGGAAAACTGATGGAAAAAGAATATGCGGTATTAATAGGTTATCGTATACGTCAGGAACGGGTGCAGCGCAATATATCTCAGCCTGAAATGGCCGATATACTTGGAATTTCTTATTCTTATTACAATAATATAGAAAAGGGAAACAGGAGTTGTCCCATAGAAGTGCTGATTGAAATATGCAGGGAATTTGGCATCTCATCAGACAGGATATTAAGGGATTTTGTTCCTGTCGATACTGGAGAATTTTGCTTGAAATAATGCATGAAATTGTCTTATAGAAAACAAATAATTCTTATAGAAACTTAAGTTTGCAGACTATACTCCGTACAATGGTGTAAAAAGGAGATATCGTATGGAGTATAACAAAACAGAACTAAAAAAATATAATTATCTTATCGGACAGAAAATAAAAGCGATCAGAGATCTGAAAGGTTTTAAACAGGATTATGTTGCAGAAAAATTAGGAATATCCAGTGGTCATTACAGTAATCTTGAAAATGGGCATAAAACCTGTACTCTTTATATTCTGATCAGACTGTGTCAGATTTTGGATTTTGGCAGGGCATATTCTTTTGAGATTTGTATTTATTTTGATGGATATACTTTGTTGGAATCCATGCGGCAGGGAAACTGTTTTGATATTATTTTTATGGATATAGAGATGAAAAAAATAGATGGTATCCGTGCAGCGAAAACAATCAGAGAAATTGATGAAGATGTACAGCTGATTTATATTTCCGGTTATGAAGAATATGCTCTCCAATTGTTTGAGATGAGACCAATTGGATTTTTGAAGAAACCGCTGTATCCGGATCAGTTTCGGCAATGCCTGAAGAAGGCATTGGATATTCTGGAGACAAGGATTCTTTATTTTTCTTATAGAAATCATTACCGGGAAAACAAAATACGGTTAAAAGATATCTTTTATTTTGAAAGTATATATCGTAAAATTTATATTCATACAAAGCAAGGTACAGATTATTTCTATGGGAAACTGTCAGATACTGAAGAGGAGTTGGAGAATTCCGTTATTCCTTTTATCAGGATTCATCAGTCATATCTAGTAAACTATCATCATATATCCCAATACCAATCTTCAAAAATCATTATGGAAAGTGGAGCAGAATTAACGGTCAGTACTGCACACAGAGCTTATGTAAAAGAAAAGATACATGAACTGCTGAGACTGGACTAAAAGAGACAGCACTTCATTATGGAAGGCTGTCTTTATCATTAATTTCTTTTTTTAGAATGGAAATGTATGTCTTAAGTTTCTGAGGAATGGGAACGCCCATTCTGCCGGCATTTTCAATAATCGATAATACTTCATTAAGAGAGTACCATACGGTGACAAAAACTCCAAGATAGAGGTTTCCGGGATACGTGATTCCAAGACTCTTTGCGGAATGAAGCAGTAGTTCATCTACGGAAAAAGCACTGGCAATAACCATCCAGCATCCGATTTTTTTGATAATTCCCCAAAATCCTTTTTGAGAACGCCATCCATAAGAAACATCGTCAGGGTGGTCAATCCCTTCTTTACGGCTGGCAAGCATTCCTGTGATATAATCAATGAACATAAGGAATAAAAGGCACAGGAGCAACATCCCAAATGCCTGAAATTTGGCGCTGATCCAGGTGATCATCCAGGATAACAGTAGCTGTATTGTGTGCTCGGATTTCATGTAAATTTCCTCCTTTCTGCCAGAAATTCCTTTTTTATACGGTTTACATATTGAACGGAGAGCTGCATTTTAGCTGCAATTTCAGAACTGGAGTATTCATCGATAAGTGCGTACTGCAAAATACGCTGTCTGGTCGGTGAAAGGGATTTCATATACTGGGCAAGAGAGAGGCTTAAATCTATAAGGCTGAAATCGCTATAAGATGGAAGCATAGTAAAGTTATCATTTGCTGATATCTGTTCATATTCCTTGTGGCGTATAGAAGTACGACAAAGATATTTGAAATGGTTTAATATTCCTTTCTGAAGATAACGGATACATTCTCCTTCGTTCTGAATGTATGTTATGGAGTGTACAGCTGCTAAAAGGGCAAAAATAAGTTCCTGCTGTGCATCTTCAAATTCCATTGCATGACATTTATACGCATATTTACGTATCAAAGGCAGAAATTTGTGAATCAGCAGTTCCTGAGCCTGTGTGTTGTCTTGTTTTGCCTGGGTGAGGGTGGAAATAAAGCTAGTCGTATCCATGATTTTTCTCCTTTTGTTAGAAAGAAGAAAAAACAGTCGGAATTGGAAACTAAAAATCAGAGAAATGTAATCATATGAGAAAAAAATAAAGTGGATAAAAAACAGATAGAAATAAAAATGTTTCAGTAAGAAACATAATCCAATGAAAGGGGAGAAACGTATTATGATAAATATTGCGGTATGTGATGATGATGTGCAGTTTGCAGCAGCATTGGAAGAAAAAATTCTGGATTATGGAAAGCGGAAAGGTGTCCGGCTGGATACAGAAGTATTTTCAGACGGGGAAAGTTTTCGGCAGGCTGTTTTCAATGATAGTTTTTATGACCTTGTATACATGGATGTTGAAATGGGAAAAAGCGATGGGATATATACAGTTTGGGAGGTAAAGAAGAAGCTTTCGGAAGTACTTGTAATTTACGTAACCTCTCATGAGACATATTTTACGGAAATGTTTGAAACAGAGCCTTTTCGATACCTTAAAAAGCCGTTGGACGAAGAAAAGTTCGAAGAATATTTTACCCGGGCATTGGAGCGTATACAGAGACATTTACACTATTTTACTTATTCAAGCAGACACGCGACATTTCGTATTCCTTTCAGGGATATTCTGTACCTTGAAAGTTACAGAAGGCAGATTATCCTTCATGGAAAGGAGGGAAGCGATACTTTCTATGGAAGGCTTGGTACAATAGAAAAGGATTTGGAACAGGGCAGTTGTCCTTTTATCCGGATCCATCAGTCATATCTGGTAAATCCTTACGGAATATGCAGATATCATCCGGACAGAGTTGAGATGGAAAACAATGCAGTTCTTCCTATAAGCGAGGCCAGACAAAGAGAAGTAAAGCAAAAGTATCACGAGTTTTTAAGAAGACTTTAATTTATGCCAATGTAACAAAATTGTAATAAAATTTGACAAAACAGGTAAATTCATGGTAACATACGCAATTGACTGTGGCCGTGAGTTATCTGTTTTATTTTTTTCAGGGAACAGAGCAGCAATCAACGGCGGAATCTAATGTGAACAGGAATGAAAAAGGAGAGTTCAATGTTAAAAAAAATTACAGTAGTATTGTTAGGTGTGTGTGTAACTTCTATGACTTTAACTGGTGTTTCCGCAGCGGATTTCAGTGACGGGATGACAGAGGTAGCAGTGGAAGAGGATACATTTACAGATGGCAGCGAAGGAATAAAGACAGAAAGTATCACCGCTATGGTAAACGATATGGCGGCTCATGCCCAGGAAAAGGGACAGGAGTATCAGAAACTGAAGGTACAGAAAAATATTGCGGCAGAAAGAAGAGCTTCCGCGGAGCGTGCAAAAAAGATTGCAGCTATGGTGGAAGAATCCAATCGTAAAGTGGAGCAGAAGCGCGTGGCAGAAAGAAAAGCCCTTGTAAACTTTGCTCTGCAGTTTGAAGGAAATCCGTATGTTTACGGCGGTACCAGCCTTACTAACGGTGCGGACTGCTCAGGATTTGTGATGTCTGTATTTAGGGAATTTGGTTATGACCTTCCGAGAGTAGCAGAAGCACAGTATGAAGCTTCTCAGAAAAAGGACATCAGTCAGCTGGAAACAGGAGATCTGGTATTCTATGGGGCAGGCGGGATCAATCACGTTGCCCTCTATATTGGAAACGGTAAGATTGTTCATGCCAGCACAGCGGCAACAGGAATCAAGGTATCCGATTATAACTATGAGACACCGGTTGGAATCGGAACCTATGTCGAATAAAACTATCAAAGATAAAGCCCCGGAACGTAAGCTCCGCGGGCTTTTTTTCTGTTAAACCGACGGAGATGGAGTGAAACAGAGAGTGTGGTATCGCACTGACAAAAAAAGATGTGTGACAGTAATTTTGAGGAAGAAAAACAATAGAAATCAGTGGTCTGGCAGATTGCACAAAACTTGTCGAAAAATGTGGATAATGTCGATTTTGGTGCAAAAGTTATCCACATTTCAAAATGCCTGAATTTCCTAGGAAATTGAGTTATACACAAAGTTATCCACATTATCCACAAAAATTGGATGTGGAATACCAGATTTACATAAAATGAAAAGAAACAAATGTTTTGGTCAATAATAATGAAAATAAAAAAATGACGAAAAAGATAATAAATCCTATTGACATTTTCATAGTGCAAATATTAAAAAGTTTTTCAGCCAAAAGAGTTATTTTAAGGTTTCAAACAATAATTATCTGATAATTTTGCAAATAAATACAGCCCACCCGCATATTTGCGGTGTGGGCTGTATCTTATCTCCCGGAGGAGTTCTGTTTCATTCGTTTGATAACCTTCAACCTCGTAAATTCCTCACGTTCCTTTTCCTCAAGTGCATTCTGGATATCCTTAGTAAGTGCCTCATACTTAGGAATCGTGATGTTCTTGAGTGCATTGGCACGTTTCTGTGTCTTCTTGATATTGGCAGCCAGACGGATCGCGGCGTTTTCGATGCCGGATAACTGGATGGAAAGCTCTTTTACCTTTTCAAAAGCGGCCTTGGCTTCATCCAGTGACATTCTGGTGCTGTAATAAGCGTAGGTTGGTGTATTTGTCGTCTGCTTGTCATATTCCACAAGCGGGATCTCTGTACCCATAACGCTTCTGGTCTTGATGCGGATGGAGTTTTCCACAGGAACTGTGTACGAAACCTGTTCGACGAAGGCAATACCGAGTTCCATGTTGGCTTTCTGGAGTGCTGCATAGGCGGCACGGAAAGTTTCATCGATCTGGGACTGGATGTCCTTTGCCTGGTCGATCAGCTCCATCATTTCACGGATCAGAATGTTACGCTTCTTGTCCATCAGCTCAAATCCCTGGCGGGAGAGAGCGAGAGAGTTTTTTGCAAGGATGAGGTTTCCCTTGGTGGGGAAGGTATTAGGATCCATAAAATGTCACCTCCCCTTAACGAATTGTTTCTTTGTAATACTTGTTCAGGATCTTTGTATCGATACGGTCAAGTTCATCCTTCGGAAGCAGTCCGAGAAGTTCCCAGCCTTTGTCCAGAGTTTCGGTAATGCTTCGGTTTTCTGTTTCAGACTGACCGACAAACTCTGCCTCGAAAGCCTTTCCGAAGACCAGATAACGTTTGTCCAGAGGAGAAAGCTCATCCTCACCGATAACAGAGGCAAGTGCTCTGGCATCTCCAACCTTTGCGTAGCAGGAGAAAAGCTGGTTTGCAACGTCCTGATGATCCTCTCTTGTAAAGCCCTCACCGATACCGTCCTTCATCAGACGGGAGAGGGAAGGAAGTACATTGATCGGCGGATAGATTGCCTGACCGTGAAGCTGGCGGTCCAGAACGATCTGGCCCTCGGTGATGTAACCGGTAAGGTCAGGGATCGGATGTGTGATATCATCGTTCGGCATGGTCAGGATTGGGATCTGCGTAACAGAACCTTTGCCGCCCTGCACGATACCTGCACGCTCATAAAGAGTAGCAAGTTCACTGTAAAGATAGCCCGGATAACCTTTACGGGAAGGAATCTCACCCTTGGAGGAAGAAACCTCACGCATTGCTTCGCAGAAAGAAGTGATATCTGTCAGGATAACAAGGATGTGCATGCCTTTTTCAAAAGCAAGATATTCTGCGGCGGTCAGTGCGATCTTCGGAGTCAGAAGTCGTTCTACGACCGGATCATTGGCAAGGTTCAGAAACATAACTACGTGGTCAGATGCGCCGCTCTCTTCGAAAGTACGGCGGAAAAATTCAGCGACATCGTATTTAACACCCATTGCAGCAAACACGATTGCAAAGTCCTCATCAGAATCATCGCCCAGGGAAGCCTGCTGTACGATCTGTGCGGCAAGTTTGTCATGCGGGAGACCGTTTCCGGAAAAGATCGGAAGTTTCTGTCCACGGATCAGGGTGGTCAAACCATCGATCGCGGAGATTCCGGTGTTGATATAGTTTCGCGGATATTCACGTTTTACAGGGTTCAGAGGAAGTCCGTTGATATTAAGGCTTACCTCCGGAGTGATCTCGCCCAGACCGTCGATCGGCTGTCCGATACCATTGAAGGTACGTCCGAGGATCTCCTCGGAAAGACCGATCTCCATCGGATGCCCTGTAAGGCGTGTGTGTGTATTGCTCAAGGACATGTTGTCTGTTCCCTCAAAAACCTGGATAACAGCTTTGTCCTCATAGATTTCTACGATACGACCGATCTTCTGTGTTCCGTCATCCATGTGAAATTCTACGATCTCTTCATAGGATGCGTTTTTTACCCCTTCCAGAACTACCAGAGGGCCGTTTATCTCGCTTAATCCCAGATATTCGATTGCCATAAATAAGTCCCTCCTGTCAGCCGTTTTTCTCTAATACTTTGTTGTAGAATGTGTCGATGTCCTGTCTGTATTGTTCAAATTTGTCCAGCTCATTGTTCGGAACATCGTATTTGATCGAAATGATACGTTCAAAAATATTGTCCTCTTTTAATACGGAAACAGGCATACCTCTGTTGATGAGTGCCTTGGATTTCTCATACAGATAAAGGATTGTTTCCATCATCTGGAACTGTTTTTCCATTGGAACGCAGGTATCTTCCTGATGGAAAGCGTTCTGCTGGAGGAATCCCAGACGGATGACTCTTGCAATCTCAAGTGTCAGTTTCTGGTCATCCGGGAGGACGTCACTACCGATCAGTTTGACGATCTCCATAAGAGAACTTTCCTGGTTGAGAATCGCCATGAGCTGGTTGCGGTCTGCGACAAATTTCGGGGAAACGTGAGTCCTGTACCACGGAGTCAGGTCTTCCAGATATTCACTGTAACTGGTCAGCCAGTGGATTGCCGGGAAATGTCTCGCGTAGGCAAGAGATTTGTCAAGTCCCCAGAAACAGCGGACGAAACGTTTGGTGTTCTGTGTGACCGGTTCGGAGAAATCACCGCCCTGTGGAGAAACAGCACCGATAATAGAAACAGAACCTTCTGTTCCGTTGAGATTCTGCATCATGCCGGCTCTCTCATAAAAGGCGGAAAGCTTGGAAGCAAGATAAGCAGGGAAACCTTCCTCAGCAGGCATTTCTTCCAGACGGCCGGATAACTCTCGAAGAGCTTCTGCCCAACGGGAAGTGGAGTCTGCCATGATCGCTACATCATAACCCATGTCGCGGTAATATTCAGCCAGGGTGACACCAGTGTAGATAGATGCTTCACGGGCTGCTACAGGCATGTTGGAAGTGTTGGCAATCAGAGTGGTACGGTCCATCATCAGGTTTCCGGATTTCGGGTCGATCAGTTTGCTGAAGTCTTCGAGAACCTGTGTCATTTCGTTTCCACGCTCTCCGCATCCGATGTAGATGATGATATCCGCATCGGACCATTTGGCGATCTGATGCTGTGTCATGGTCTTTCCTGTACCGAAACCGCCCGGAACAGCAGCAGTGCCGCCCTTTGCGATCGGGAACAGGGTGTCAAGGATTCGCTGACCGGTAATAAGTGGAACGCTTGCCGGGTAGCGGAGCTGTGTCGGCCTTGGGATACGGATCGGCCATTTCTGGGCGAGTGCCAGATCTCTGGTTGTTCCATCGTCCAGCTGGACAGTTACGATTGGTTCCAGGATCGTGTAATCGCCATCCGGAACAGCTTTGATAACAGTTCCACCCGGGACATCCGGAGGAACCATGGATTTGTGAAGGATAGAAGCAGTTTCCTGTGTTTCTGCAATGATCGAGCCAGGCTGGACGATATCGCCCTCCTTTACGGTCATATGGACGGACCATTTCTTCTGGGTGTCGAGAGAGTCTACGCTGACACCACGGGAGATATATTTGCCGGAAGATTTTGCAATCTCTTCCAGTGGACGCTGGATACCGTCAAAAATATTGTGGATGATACCAGGTCCGAGAAGAACAGAGATGGCATCGCCGGTGCCGGTAACAGTCTCGCCCGGACGGAGACCGGTGGTCTCCTCAAAAACCTGAACGGTGGTCATGCCCTTTTTGAGTCCGATGACTTCGCCTACCAGGTTGTCTTTGCCGACATAGACCATCTCGGAGATCTTGAAGCCGGGATCGCCTTTCAGATAGATGACGGGACCGTTGACACCGTAAATAATACCTGTTTTATTCATGATTCAGTCCTCCGTCAAATTTGAATTCTTTGCGCATTGCGGCCAGATTTGTGGCAAAGGAGTTATCGATCAGGATGTTTTTGCCCGGAATCTCCGCGCGGATCCCTCCGAGAAAATCTTCGGAAGAAACGAGGAGTGTACAGCCTGTCTTTGCACTGAGTGCATCTGCAAGTTCTTTGTCCCCGGCAGAAAGATAGATCTGGATCTCGTCATCTTCTGCGAAATCTTTTGCTTCTTTGATGCGGCGGCAGAGATAATCGCTGTATTCCGGGGTGGAAGTAAACCTGAGGGCTTTGTCTCTGACTTCAGCAAAAAGTGATTCTTTGAGTTCATTCTGTCTGAGAGACCAGTCTCTCTTGAGAGTGATCTGTTCAGCAGAAAGCGCCTTGTTTACTTCTCTTCGTACATGTTCGGCCTCAGCTTTGACTTCAGCTTCGGCAGTCTGTGTTCTGGATTGTTTATGTTCCTCCAGGACCTGCTCAAGATATGCCTTGTGGTCCTGGATGGCTTTGGCGGCATCTTCACGGGCCTCATCCAGGGAGACCTCATAAAAGTGCTGCAGCTTTTCATCTATTGTCATTACATTTCACCTGCCTATAGTTGTTACTGTGTACTTCGTTCACAGCAGCTACAATTTCAATCCGATTGCTTCATTTACATATGAAGTGATAAAGTCCGGCTTGCGGCCGGTGCCGTGTCTGTCAGGGATTTCGATGATCAGCGGCGTTTTGTGATGGAGCCGGACTTCATCGATGATCTCAGGAAATTCTCGGCCGAATTTCTCGGTAAGGAGAATGATCCCAATTTCTTTGTCAGAAACTGCATATTCCAGAGATTCCTTCAGTTCACTTCGTTCATGGACAACAACGCCCTCCACACCTGCCAGACGCATTCCGGTGTAGGTATCGACGTTATCGCTGATAAGATACATTTTCATAGAAACCGCCTCTTAGATCAGAGTTTACCAAGGATCATAAAGGAAATGATCAGTCCGTAAAGTGCGATACCTTCTGCCATAGCTACGAAGATAATGGATTTACCAAACAGGGAACCATCTTCGCTCAGGGCACCGAGAGCTGCGCTTGCAGAGCTTGCAACGGCGATACCGGAACCAAGACCGGAGATACCTGTAACGAGAGCTGCACCAAGGTAGCCAAGACCTGTAGCGAGTCCGTCAGCAGAAGAGGAAGCAGCCTGTACGCTTGCTGTTCCTGCGAAACTTACGATGGTTGCTACGAGAAGCACGCCGAAGAAAAGGAAGCAGTTGGCGATCAGAGATTTTTTGTAGCGTTTTTTGCTCTTTTCTCCGAGGAAAAAGCAGCCAAAAGGTACGATAATGCTGAGTGTCAGTGCGATTGCGGTTACGATTTGAATGATCATGTTCATGGTGATATCCTCCTGATATAAAATAAAATCTGTTATTTTACTGAGCTGTTTTGCTGTTTTTTTTCATAAAAGGCTGGAACTCGCGTCCGTTTCCTGCATAGAAACGACTGAAGATCTCATAATATTCCAGACGTAAAACCTGAATACCAACGATCAGTCCCTCCATGGCACATACGAAGATGTTGCCGAGGATAACGACGATCCAATTGGGACTTCCTCCCTCTGTGGCTCCGGCGAGCATCAGGACAACCTCCATCATGGCGGCGTGGCTGACGGCAAAAGCACCGATACGCAGGAAGGAAAGTGTGTTGGAAAGGTAACTCAGCAGAACTTCAAATAATTCAAAGAAGCTCTGGACAAAGAACATACCTTTCTGTTCCGGAAAGATCTGTGATTTTTTCTCTACCAGGTTGGTGAGAGGCTCTTTGAGGAACATCAGGATCAGCGGAACTGCAAACATTACAGTCAGGACTGCGGCTGCCGGAAGTTTTTTGCCGGAGATGAACAGTCCGACGGTCAGTACGATAGATCCATAAAATACAAGTCCGGCTACGGCATTGCTGTCGAACCAGGTTCTCTCGACATCTTTGTTCCGTATGGAATTGATGATGTTAAATACCATACAGATCAGAATGATAAACATTCCGAAGCCGATCGCGATCACGAATACGGCATTCAGACGTCCTACAAGCGGCACATCCATCATGGCATTCATAGGTTTGAGCCACCGTGCCTTGAGGACATCTTCGAATCCAAAGAAGCTTCCGTACATAAAACCGAAGAAAACGGAGAAAACACCGGCACAGCCGATGATGCCTGCGAGATCCATCTTTTTGGTTTTGTAGAGGAACAGTCCGCCGAGGAACAGGACCAGTCCCTGTCCGACATCTCCGAACATGGCTCCGAAGATAAAGGAGTAAGTGATCGCCACAAACCAGGTCGGGTCCATTTCGTTGTAAGCCGGAAGACCGTACATCTTGACATACATTTCAAATGGTTTAAAAAGTTTCGGGTTTCGAAGCTTGGTCGGCGGTTTTTTCTTCGCCGGTGCCTGCTGATCTTCCATGAGACAGAAGATCTTGTCATCATCCTGGATGTCCTTCTGGAATGCGAGGGCATCTTTTTCGGTCATCCAGCCGCAGAGGATGTAGAATGTGTTCGCTTCACCCTGTGTGCAGGCTGCAAGTTTACGGATATCGAAATTTCTTGAGCAGGCTTCCAGGGCTGCCTTGGCAGAAACAATCTTGCCGGCGTAGCCTGTGAGGAAATGCTGATATTCTGCCTTGTTTGCATCTAATCCTGCGTGGATATCGCGGTGGCGTTTGTCGAGTTTCTCGAAAGCCTGTCTGGCGGTACCCTGGTATTCATCCGGAACGAAGATACGTTCAAAATGCATGGAAGAATAAACAGCATGTATCTTATGAGCTTCGTGTTCAGGGACAAAATAAACGCCGTAGACGTACTGGTCATCTTCTCCGCATTTGATGAATAAGGTGTCCAGATTGTCATAAATGTATTTCTCAAATTTCTGCAGATATTGTTTCTCGATACGTCCGAACCGATAATGGATATATTTGAAGTTCAGGATTGTTGAGATATCGTAATCCAGATCTTTGAAAGGCCGGATGATCTTGAGTGATTCTACCATTCCGGCATGTTCTTCCTGAAGTTTCTGTTTCTGCTCCTCCAGGATATTGGCATGTTTCTGGATCCTGTCGACAGTGGCGAGAGCAGTTTCAACATCCATCTGTTCGGAAGTGGCTCTCTCGGATTCATCGAGCTGTTCGTAGAAACTGTCAATGATCGTTAATGCTTCCCGATAGGGGTTGATCTCCAGAAAAGGCGACAGGTTGGCGACATCCGTGAGCTCTGCGAGAGCACTTTCCAGATGGATCTCGTACCTGGAAAGGTAGGTCTTGGTCAGTCTGTCAATATCCGCCTTTGGCCCGGTGATGCTTAAAAATTTCATTTTTTCAATCAAAGTAAAATACCTCCGGGATTTTAATTGTTACGAATATACCGTATTGCTTCTTCCGCCGGGATACCATAACGGACACACTCGATGGCAATGGTCAGGCGGTTTACTTCGTGTTCTTTGTGATACAGGTAGGAGTACAGGACTGCCACAGAATAAGGATCCTTGCGTGCTTCTTTTTCCAGAGTGGTGCGAAGCATGTAGTTATAGAATTCTTCGATATTCTGGGCGGAAATATGACTGTATTTCCTGCCGTAGTAGGTCTTGCGGAAAATAGACTGGGTCTCTTCATAGGATGCGGCTTCCACAAGAGAAGAGATTTCTTCTTTTTTGAGTTTGTAATTCATTGGGATCAGCAGCGCGTAAATGTCAGCCGGTGCCATATTGAAATAACGCTTGGAGCGGAAGATAAACTGAAGGTTCAGCATATCGAATTTCTCTCCATAAGCTTTGGTGATCTCTGCGAGATCATTTCCGGAAAAAAGTTTCTTACGCACATGCCAGATCAGGGAAAAATAATAAAGGTCGAGAGCCATTCCATAATCAAACAGAAGTGCGCTTTCGCGGTTCTGGATCGTGGACAGCGGTCCATAAAATTCATTTCCCTTCAATGCATTGACAAATTCCTCCATATTGCTGCAGGCGACCAGCCGGTCGATATCCAGTTTGGAATGCCTGCGGAAAAATTCTCTGTACGGAGAAATATCAACAGGATCCGTGTCGCGGTGATCAAACAGGTTGGTCATGATCTCCTTGAGAACACGGATCTCGTAGCGTCTGGAATAAAGATCCAGGAATTTACGCTGTTCCAGGTTCGCAAACTGATATATTTTTGAAAAATTGTGAAAGATCGAGGTTTTCAGTGATTTTTCAAGCAGTCCTCTGTGGCTCGTCGTTTCATCCAGAGAAGCCCAGAGTTTGGAATATTCCGGTGTTTTTTTGAGGTAGGCTGCTACCTGTGGGACACTGGAAAGTTCCAGGATTTCACGGATCTGTTCTTCGCGGGTCAGCTTGCTCTGCATGGCACGGATCTTGGTGGAGATTCCGCTGTAAGAAAGGAGATTTCCCATATTGCGTCACTCCTTTCAGCATTCAAGGAGCCTGTGGAATAAATCTTCCGAGAGCTGCTGGTGGTTTTGTCTGTAATAAGCATCCAGATCGTTAAGAGTCTTCTCTGTTTTTTGTCGGAGAAGTGTAAGTTCCTGGTCTTTCTGCTCTTCAAGACTGTTGCGAAGTTCCTGTATTTTTTTGTTGGTTTCCTGCTCCAGAGCTGCATCGAAATCCCTGCATTGCTGTTCCATTTCTGAGGAAAGAGCTGCTTTCGTCCGGTCCGCATCTTCCATGATACGTCGGGCAGTCGTTTCTATTTCAGATAACTTGTTAAGTATCTGCTCCATTTTTTACCCTCCTTTGACCTGGTTTTATTGGAACTTGACCATATAATACACCTTTTACGTGTGAATTTCTAGTATATATTGCATAAAAAGTGGTCGAATTCTTTATATTAAATATACAAAATACAAAAGAGAGAATAATTTTACGATGCACAGCAGCAGAATAATTATGGATAATGCTTGTTCCAAATATAAAAAACATGTATGATAGAAAGAAACAGGATAGAAAAATGGAGAATATTATAGATTATGAGATTAAGAAATATACCAGGCGCGAAGGACGCCATTACAGGAAGTAACTATGTAGTGCAGGAACCGGCATCACATAAGGGCAAATGGACTCAGGTGTTCCCGAAAGACCAGCCGCTTCATATCGAAGTTGGTATGGGAAAAGGCCGCTTTCTTATGGATATGGCGAAGCTTCATCCGGAGATCAATTATGTAGGGATCGAGATGTATGACAGTGTGCTTCTCCGTGCACTCCAGAAGAGAGAGAGACTGGAGGAAGAAGGAGAGAAGCTTACAAATCTGATGTTCATGTGCATCGATGCAAGACTGCTCCCGGAAATCTTTGAGAAGGGTGAAGTGCAGAAGATTTATCTGAATTTCTCCGATCCGTGGCCGAAGGCACGCCATGCGAAGCGCAGACTGACGTCCCGTGAATTCCTTGCGCGTTATGAGCAGATCCTGGCAGATGACGGAGTGGTGGAATTTAAGACAGATAATAAGGGATTATTTGAGTTTTCTCTGGAGGAAGTCGAGGCGGCAGGATGGAAGCTCCTGGCACATACCTTTGACCTTCATAATCAGGCAGAGATGATGGAAGGTAATGTGATGACGGAGTATGAGGAGAAGTTTTCTTCTATGGGAAATCCTATTTGCAAATTGATCGCGAAGCAGGGCGCACATACGAAATAGAAAGAGCATATTATATAGGAAGAATCTTCGCAGCGTGGCTGATGCCGGCTGCGGGGTACAACTTCCGGAGGATATGCCATGCCAGCCAGAAAAGGAAACAACCGCGTTCAGACAAAGCTCGCCCAGTTTACCTACGACCACAGGCAATTGAATGATCGCATGTCAAAAATCAGGAAAAACGCCACAGAATTAGGCAAATTCCTTGACTCCATGCCGCCGAAAAAAGGCGGAAAACAGGAAAAATAAAATTTTTTTAAAAAATTATAAAAATTTCCTTGACTTTTGGTATAGAGTTGCATATAATAATTCTTGCGTTGAGAACACAGACGCACAACCGAATAAGGAATGCGCTTTTAGCTCAGTTGGTAGAGCACCTGACTCTTAATCAGGGTGTCCAGGGTTCGAGCCCCTGAAGGCGCACTAAGGACACTGTTTTTGCGGACATTGCGATTGCCGCGGGGACGGTGTTTTTTTGTGTTATAAGAATTTACTTCGTAATCTTCCAATAAAGCAAAAAATTATGAGAAAAAGAAGGAGGAACAGGAAATGCCATTATTAAGCATTATAATTCCGGTTTATCAGGCAAAAAAGTATCTTGGAAAATGTATAGACAGTATTCTGAATCAATCTTTTTTAGATTTTGAACTAATTTTAGTTGATGATGGATCTAATGATGGGAGTGAACGAATCTGTGATGAATATACCAGAAAGGACAATCGTATAAAAGTTATCCATCAGATAAATCAGGGCGTTTCCGGTGCACGAAATACGGGATTGAAGTATGCCAGTGGTGAATATATTGCTTTTGTAGATGCGGATGACTGGGTTGGGGTAAATTTATTTCAGGAGTGTATGAAGGTTGTAGAAAGATATCCAGTAGAAGTAATATACCATGGGTTTACGAAAGATATTTGGAAAAACAATACAGCCAGTACCGTGAAAAAAGGAATTTCGGGAGTTGAGGGCTATGTATCCAGAAAAGAAATGAAGGATTATGTTATTCAATCCAAGGGACAATTAAATCCTCAGGTATATAGCTATATATTTTTTCGGAAATTGCTGGATGGTCTTAACTTTGATATTGATATGCCCTATGCGGAAGACAGCGTGTTTGTTGTGCAGGCTTTAATGAAGGCTTCTGCGTATTATTTTGTAAAAAATGAAAGTTACCATTATAATGCACGAGCTGGTTCCGCTGCATATCGCTGGCAACCGAAATTTGTTGAGTGCTATAAAAAGAGTGTTGATACTCGCATTTGTTTTTTTAAGACTTTAAATTTTTCAGAAGATGAAATATCACAGTTTATATCTATAGATATTGTAAATGGATATGCATCTTTGATTTATAATCTTTGTCTTCCTACATGTACTTTGAAATTAAGAGAGAAGATAAAAAGACTAAAATATGTAAGAAAAGATTTTGAATTTGACAAGTATAAAAAATATTATAAAGAGAAACCGACCAGCTTATTTGAGAAAACAAAAACGTTATTAACTTTTGGACATCTGGAAATTATTCTGATTTTACTTGGACCTTTGTATTGTCGTAAATAGGAAAAATGAAAATTATAAAGCAGCAAAATGCCGCCTTTGTTGTTGCAATAAGCATTTGCTCAGAGTAGAATAGTGAAAAATCAGCAAACACTGATAAATAAAAGAATATATTTTTATATAAAAACTCAGATATTTTTTGCGGAAAAGATATGATATACTAACACACAAGAAAAATGTATGAGAGGAAACGGAATGAAAAACCTGAACAATACAGAGGGAATCGACTTTGTGATCACCTGGGTAGATGGCAGTGATCCTGCGTGGCAGCAGGAAAAGAGAAAGACGCTTGAAGCTTGCGGGCTGAGGGCAGCGGCAGATGACAGAAAAGAGAGATACAGAGACTGGAATAACCTTCAATACTGGTTTCGTGGTGTGGAGCAGTTTGCTCCGTGGGTACGAAAAGTTCATTTTGTGACCTGGGGGCATCTTCCAGAATGGCTGAACACATCTGCACCGAAACTGAATATCGTTAATCACGAGGATTTTATTCCAGAGGAATTCCGCCCTACATTTAATTCTCATACTATTGAGTGGAACCTGCACAGGATTCAGGGATTATCTGAACGCTTCGTTTATTTTAATGATGATATGTTTCTGCTGGACAAGGTAAATCCCAGGGATTTCTTTCAGGGGGAAAAGCCGGTAGATATGCTTGCTCTGCAGCCTGATGTGGCAAATATAGATAATGCAGTTATGCCGTATATTTATCTGAATAATGCCATGGTTCTTGCAAAATATTTTAAGAAATATGAGAATGTAAAGAAACAGCCGGGGGCATATTTTCATATAGGCTATCCGCCGATGTATTTTTTCTATAATTTTTTGGAGATGGCATTTCCGAGATTTACCGGTTTTTATACGGTTCATGGTGCTTCACCGTTGAAGAAGCAGACATTCGAAACACTGTGGAAGCTGGAACCGGAACTTCTGACAAAAGTATGCAGTCATGCTTTTCGGCATAAAGAAGATATCAGCCAGTATGTACTTCGGGAGTATCAGAAGTTAAAAGGTGATTTTGTGCCAAGAAATATCCGTAAACTGTGCAGTTATTATGATGTTTCGCAGAACAATGAAAAACTGCTTCGTACCATTACCGAACACAGAAATAAGATGGTCTGTATTAATGACAGTAACCATGAAATAGATTTTGAAAAGGCAAAAAAAGAGATCAATACTGCACTGGAACAGAGACTAAGCCAAAAATCTTCATACGAAAAATAAAAGGAGCACGGAAGAGGAAGAATAATGAACATCCTGTTGGTGGGAGGCTCATGCAGCCTGATGGACAGTATGATCCTGAAACTTCGAAAAGAAGGACACAGGGTATATATACTGACCGGAGATAAGTATAAACATAATAAATATGAGAGAGTATTTGAAAAATATGAATTTCCATATGACACAGAAAATCTGAATTCTATTTTTGAAAGTGTCAATCCGGATGCGACAATTCTTATGGGTGCTTTTGACACCAATTATCACTGGAATGAAGAAGAGAGGGAATCTGTTCGCTTTGTGTCTCATCTGGTCAATATTCTGGTAGCGTATTCTACAGTTAGGAAAGGAAAACTTATTTTTCTTTCCTCAGATGAAGTATATAGTGGAAACTATATAAATGACATTGAAGAAACAGAAAAAACTCTCGGATTTGGAATGAGGGCAGACATCCTGGCACAGGCAGAGGAGATATGCGAGAATTTCAGAAAGAACCGAAGTACGGATATTGTGATCCTCAGACTGGATCATCTGTATTGCATTCCGAGAGACAGGAAAGATGTAAATAATATTTGTGCCCGGATGTGTCTGGAATGTCTGAGCGAGGGATACATCAAAGCCGACACAGACCATACGTTTTCACTGTTGTTTGAAAAAGACGCAGTAGAATATATTTATAAAGTTGTCAGTACCGGAAAACATGAATATTCGCTTTATCAGCTTTCTTCCAATGACGTGGTCAGTGAGCTGGAGCTGGCAGCCATGGTACAGGAGCATATGGCGGACAGTGCCAATATTGTGACTTCATCTGGAGGTATCGGCCGTTGTGTCCTGTCCGGAACACGATTCGAGAAAGAATACGGTGTACATGCCTTTGGTGATCTGAACAGAAATATTGAAAAAATGGCAGCGTATATGCAGAAGCACAAGGCTGTTTTTGTAAATGAAGATAAACTGGAACTTCCATGGTGGAAGGTCTTGTGGAACCAATGGAAATGGCTGCTCAGTGTTCTGTTTCCGTTTGTGGAGAATCTGATTTGTTTTATTCCGTTCTTTATGATGAATAACAGAACGGTAGGCAGCCGATATTTCGCGAACCTGGATCCGTTTCTTCTGTATGTTCTGCTGTTTGCGATCGTGTATGGACAGCAGCAGGCAACTTTTTCTGCAATATGTGCAGTGGCTGGATATATGTTCCGGCAGATGTACACGCGGAGTGGATTTGAAGTTCTTCTGGATTATAACACTTATGTGTGGATCGCACAGCTGTTTATTCTTGGCCTTGTAGTCGGATATATGCGGGATCAGATCAAGACTATGCGTATGGAAAGCGAGGAACTGGAGGCTCATCTGTCGAGGCAGATCGCAGATATCAAGGACATTAATGAAAGCAATGCCCGTCTCAAAGGCGTTATGGAGCAGCAGCTGATCGACCAGAAAGACAGTATCGGCAAGATTTATACGATCACACATACACTGGATCAGTATATGCCGGATGAGGTAATGTTCTATGCGGTAGAGATGCTGATGAAGCTGATGCGGACCAGGGATGTGGCATTATACAATGTTGTAAATCAGGATTATGCCCGAATTTTCTCGGCAAGTTCCGCCAAAGCAAGAAGTCTTGGAAATTCAATCCGTTACAGGGAAATGACAGAAGTGTATGAGGAAATGACAGAAGAAAAGGTTTATATCAACAAAAATATGGATCCCCGTTATCCTCTGATGGCACGTGCCATTTATGAGAATGGAGATATTAAAATGATCATTATGCTCTGGGGACTCAGTTGGGAAAAAATGACTCTGGGACAGGCAAACTTTCTTACTGTAGTCAGTTATCTGATCCAGAATGCAGTTCTGAGGGCACAGCGATATATGCAGGCACTCGAGGAGAATCGATACAGTGAAGAAGGATCGAGGATTCTCAGAGAGGATGCATTTAAACCACTGGTGAAAGCCTATATGGATGCAGAAGCAAAAGATCTGGCAGAATGCGTATTTCTGAAGATAGATGCCGATCCGGAACAGTACAGACAGATAGATCAGCTTATGGCAAAAAAACTGCGAGACAGTGATTATCTTGGAATCCTTCCAGATGGAAAGTTATATGCACTTCTTGCAAATACAACAAAAGAAAATGCCGGTTTTGTGCAGGAAAGATTTGAACAGAATGGATATAGTACAGAAATTGTGGAGAAGATTGCAGTATGTCCGGAAGAATGAGGCTGTTTATAATTTTACTTATTCTGAATCTTCTGGTGGTTGTGGTGTATCTTATCTGGAACCATCTCAGAAGAAAAGAAAAGAGCTTAAGTACATGGATGAAAGCAGGAATGATGCTGTTATGTCCGGTTGTAGGACCGACCTTTGTGTTTGTAGCATTCTGGACCAGCCGGCTTTTTATGCTGATGTCCATGGATCTTTCTGATGTGGTATTCAGTAAGGAAAGGGTAGAAACATTTATATGTCCTGATGAAGAAACAGAAAAAAATATGGTTTCACTTGAAGAGGCACTGGAAGTCACCGACAAAAAAAGTCTCCGAAGTTTTATCCTTAATGTAATTCGCGGCGATTATAAGAACTCTCTGTCGTCTATCGCACTGGCACTGAACAGTGAAGACACGGAGACTGCTCATTATGCTGCGTCAATTCTTCAGGATGTGCTGAGTGATTTTCGTGTCGGTGTACAGGAAAAATACCGTACCATGGACGAAGACGCGGAGCATATTGCAGAGAACTGCGTTAATCTTCTGGAATATATGAATCCTGTTGTTGAACAGAAGGTTCTGACTGATCTGGAGCAGCGTTCCATGGCAGAGCGTATGGATGAAGTTCTGCAGAAGGCATGGACAGCAGACAGACAGAAGATAAGCAGTTCCGTCTATGAGAAGGTGTGTCAGAGACTTCTTGAGACTGAAGATTATGAAAACTGCCGCAAATGGTGTGCCCGTGCCAGAGAGCAGTATCCGGAGGCTCTTTCCAGCTATACCTGTCAGCTCAAGCTGTTCTTTTCCTGCGGCGACCGGGAAAATTTTTTCCGTGTCATGCAGGAACTCAAAGAATCTGATATTACGATTGATAATGAGACACTGGAACTTATCAGAATATTTATGTAGAGGATGAAATTAAAGTGATGGTTTCAAAGAGGAAGTTTTTCAGTATTGCGATCATGATGTTTGTTTTGTTTTTTCTGTTTCAGTTTTCCATGGTGCTCAGGGACAGCAAGAACACCTATGATATAAATTCCAGTCTTACAGAGAAAAAGGCTGATGGTGAGAATCAGTGGACGCCTTCTGACAGCAACAGTACCACAGTGATCGGAGCTGACAGTTCTGTTGTCTTTGTCGGAAATGAAGATGGCGATATGGGAACAGCTGTCAGTAGATGGTGTACTTATGCCAAACGAAAACTGATCTCCTGTAAATCTGTAAGTACATATAAAGCAGATGACAAAAATTTACCGGAAATGATGATTCTGGAATCTGAGAAATATGCAGATGGCGACAACCTTACTACACTGGAAATTCTGGAAAAGAAAGGCGTAATTATTGTCTTCGGCTGTTTGGAAAACGCAAAAAATATTCAGAATAACAAGGCTTTGATGAAATTTCTTGGGATTCAGAAAGTTGTTGCAGAGGAAACACATCTTACAGGAGTGAAACTGTTTGAAGGACTGCTCCTTGGAGGAGAAGTGACCTATAATACATCGAAAGATAAAGAGGAAAAGAAACGTCAGGATCTGGAACTCGATGTTCCCTGGTATCAGGTAGGAAGCGGAACAAAAACCTATATGGTGGGACTTCTTGATGAAAAAACAGGAAAAAATGTTGAAAATGAGGATCTTCCGACAATCATCTGGCGAAATGGAATAGACTACGGAAGTGTCTTTGCGGTAGTCGGAGATTATATGAAGGACAGCACAGCTCTTGGACTTCTGGATGGAATGCGGGCAGAAGCATTGTCATATACCATTTATCCGATCGTCAACGCACAGAATCTTTCCATGGTTAATTTTCCCGTTTTTGCAGACGAAAACAATACTGAAATGCTGAAACTATACAGTCAGTCTGTAACTGGTATTGCGAGAGATATCATGTGGCCTGCATTGATTTCTGTTGTCGAGAAAAGTGATATGAAAATGACCTGTTTCATTCAGCCGCAGGCAGATTACACAGATGATATAGAACCTAAATCCGGGAACCTGGAGTTTTATCTGAAGCAGATGAAGGAGCAGAGTGCTGAGGCAGGAATCTCTCTGGAATATCAGAAGCTGGACAAAGCGGAAGATAAGGTCACAAAGGATACAGAGTTTTTTGAAAATGAGAAGATAAACTATCGTTTTGGTGCAGCATTTGCAAAAGAAAAAGATCTGAAAGGAATTCTGAAAGACACGGATTCCGGTCTTCTTGGAGATGTCGGAACTCTGGTCTGTGACTATACAGAGAACCAGCCGGTGGTCTCTTATTACAGTGATTCTGTAACATTACAGACTGTTACAAGTGACGGTATGAATTATGCATACAGTGACGATATCAGGATGCGAAGCATTCAGACCGCGCTTGGATATACAAATGTTATGCTGGATATGTATGATATTTTCTGGCCCCAGGAGAAAACGGATCGATGGGAAGTCATGCAGAAGCGTTTTTCCAGTAACCTTCTGACATATTGGAAAAATTTCAGAGATTTTGACAGCACCACTCTTTCTGAGAGCAATGCAAGAATCAGAACGTTCCTTAATCTGGCATATAGTCAGTCTCGAGAAGATAATACGATCACGCTTCAGACATCAGAGGTGGGAAGCTGGTTTATCTTAAGAACACATGGTGAAGAAATCGATGAGATTGACGGCGGCAGCCAGACAGAAATAGAAGCGGATGCATATCTGATCTGTGCCGAAGATACTACAGTAAAAATCCGTCTAAAAGAGCAGGAGCTTTACTATGATACCCGCAAAAACTGATGTAGAGAGAGGTAAGAGATGAAGGTTTGCTTAGTGGCAGAGGGCTGCTACCCATATGTGGTCGGTGGTGTTTCCGGATGGATCAACAGCCTGATCAAATCCTTTCCAAATATAGAATTTATCCTGCTTGCAATTGTGGCAAACAGATCTCAGAGAGGAAAGTTCGTATATGAGCTTCCGGAAAACCTGACACAGGTATATGAACTGTATCTGGATGACTGTGAGTGGGATGAAGGAAGAAAAACGAGAAAGAGCAGAAGAAAAGCCCGTCTTTCCAGGAAAGAATATGAAGAAGTCCTGAACATGGTTCTCAACAGAAAGACCGACTGGGGAGTTGTTTTTGATCTGTTTCACCATGGCGGCATCTCTGTGGACAGCTTTCTGATGGGACCGGACTTTTTTGAGATTGCCAGAGAGTGTTATAACAGACAGTATCCGAATATTATATTTTCAGATTTCCTCTGGACACTCCGTTCCATTTATCTGCCACTGTTCTGGGCATTAAAGATGGATGTGCCAAAAGCTGATCTGTACCATTGTGTTGCTACCGGTTATGCAGGTGTACTCGGAAGTATGGCAAAGCATTTCCACGGAAGCTCGCTTCTGATCTCCGAGCATGGAATCTATACCCGAGAGAGAGAAGAGGAGCTGATCAAGGCACAGTGGGTAAAAGGTGTTTACAAAAATATCTGGATCGAACAGTTCAAGAAGATGTCACTTCTGGCGTATGATAAGGCAGATGCTGTTACCTGTCTCTTTGAACGTGCCAGAACGCTTCAGATGGAACTCGGCTGTCCGGAAGAAAAAATTCAGGTGACGCCAAATGGAATTGATGTAGACGGTTTTGCAGATATATCAGGCAAAAATCCAGAAGAACAGATGATCAATATAGGAGCTGTTCTTCGTGTCAGTCCGATCAAGGATGTAAAGACGATGATACAGGCATTTGCTTTTGCCAAAAAAAGTGTGCCGAAGTTAAAACTCTGGATCATGGGTCCGACCGATGAGGATGAAAAATATGCACAGGAATGTTTTGACCTTGTGGATTCTCTTGGAGTATCCGATATCGAATTTACAGGACGGGTCAATGTGAAAGAATATCTTGGGAGGATGGATTTTACGATTCTTACCAGTATCAGTGAGGGACAGCCGCTGACAATTCTGGAAAGCTATGCGGCTCATAAGCCGACGATCGCGACAGATGTCGGAAACTGCCGGGAACTGATCTATGGCAATGATGATGGATTTGGGGCAGCAGGTATTCTGACTCACATCATGAATCTGGAAGAAATTGCCCAGGCAATGATAGATCTTGCCATAGATCCGGAAGGACGGAAACAGATGGGTGAGGCCGGATATCAGAGAGTTACTTCCTTTTACCGGATTGAGCAGATGAAGGAAACTTATAAAGAGATTTACCGTAGATTTGCAGAGGAGCAGCAGGTTGAATGGACAGAAGAACCCTTTCAACTGAAACGATAGAAAACAGGATGGAGACAGGATAATGGCTGGAATCGGTGTTAAATTAAACAATATATATGGAAAAAGAACGCTGACAACAAATATCATCGGCATGGGTTACAGTACGGTCATGACCATTGCTCCAATGCTTACTGTGATTGGTGCACTTTGTATTATGGAGCATTTTCTTGGTTTTGATTCAGTTGGATATGCTACGAGAGAGTTGTTCTCCTGCACAGTACTGTATATCTTTATATTTTCGCTCCTTACAGCATCGCCGTTCAACTCTGTATTATCTAAGTATATGTCGGATATCATTTATGAGGAAACCTTTGAGGATATCCTTCCGTGCTACTATGTCGGGATGATCCTGAATATCACATTCAGTGCACTTTTTGGAATCCCGTTCTGTATTCACGAGTATCTGGTGGGAAATGTGGATATCATCTATGTTTTTACCGGATATTGTGGATTTGTTGCTCTGGTACTGGTGTTTTATTCTATGCTGTACCTGTCGATCTGTAAAGATTATAAGAAAATTTCCTTTTTCTTTATGTTCGGTATGACTGTGACAGTACTGTTGTCTTTTCTGTTTGTAAAAGTTATTCATATGAGTATCACCTATGGAATGCTTCTTGCACTGGCCATTGGTTTCTGGCTGATCGCCTGTCTGGAATTTGCTCTGATACGAAGCTATTTCCGGGAGAACAGCGGAAGATACCGCAGGGTATTTCATTATTTCAGAGAGTACTGGCCGCTTGTGCTTACCAATTTCCTGTACACGCTGGGGCTGTACATCCATAACTTTGTATTCTGGACGACAGACCTTCATATGGTGATAGCCAGAAGCTTTGTATGTGTGACGACCTATGATATGGCAACCTGTCTTGCGATGTTTACAAATATTTCTGCGAGTGTGATTTTTATCAGCAGGGTGGAGATGAACTTCCATGAAAGGTACAAAGCGTACTCAGAGGCTGTTATCGGAGGCAGGGGAGCCGATATTGAGATCACCAAGAAGCGAATGTTCCGGCTTCTGGCGGAGGAACTGCTGAGTCTTGCCAGAATACAGTTCATTATTACGCTGGTTATTTTCCTGTTATGTATGATCTTTCTTCCGCAGGTCGGATTTGGAGGCATGACGCTTCGGATTTATCCCTGCCTTGCAGCGGGATATTTCATTTTGTTTTTGATGTATGCGGAGATTATTTTTCTGTATTATTTCGATGATTTTAAGGGCTCTGTACTTACCGGTCTGTCCTTCTGTATCGGGACATTGATCGGGAGCATAATTGCTACACATCTTTCGGATATCTGGTATGGGATCGGACTGACAGTCGGAAGTTTTATCGGTTTTGTAGTCGCGTATCGCAGGCTTCGGTGGATGGAAAAGAACCTGGATATACACATTTTCTGTAATGGACATCTGCTTCAGAAATCAAAAGGAAGCTGTCCTTCACCTAAAGTATTTGACAGATATGAACAGGATTAGAGGAGGGAAAATATGACATTGGGAGATTTGTTAACGATATTTTTGATAGTGATGGGAATTTTTCTTCTGGTGATGGCAATCTTATCACTGGCAAAGAGAAAAATGACGGAACCGTTCTGTCTTGCGTGGGCTATTGTATCAGTGTTGCTGGTTATATGCGGAATTCTGATAGAGCCTTCCGAACTGGAACGGTATGTAAGTCTCAGGATTTTGATCTTAATTTTTTTTATAACGATTGGAGTTGTATGGACTCTTTGGTTCATAAGCACACAGCTTTCAATTCTGATGAGAAAGAATCAGGAACTGGCGATGCAGATATCCCTTCTTAATCAGGACAGTGAAAGAATGCTGAAGAAATTAGAAGAACTGGAAAAAAGGTTCGATCAGCATTTGGCAGGAGGTAATGATTTACAAAAATGAAAAAAGTTTTGTTTGTGATCAATACGCTTGGAGGAGCAGGAGCCGAAAAAGCTCTGATCGAGCTTCTGAAACATTTCCCGAGAGAACAGTATGAAGTATCACTGTATGTCCTTCTGGATCAGGGAGAACTGATCTCTCAGATTCCGGAACATGTAAAGGTTCTTAACAGGGAATATTCAGATGCCTCTGTTCTCTCAAAAGAAGGGAAAAAAGTTCTTAACAGAAAGATATGGAAGCGTCTCTGGATTCGGGGAGCGGTGCTCAGAAATTTACCGTTTCTTTTCAGAAATACCTTTGTTATGTTAAAAAAAGGCAAGCTAAGTCCGGATAAGCTTCTCTGGCGTGTAATGTCAGACAGTGGACAGAGTATCAAAGAACATTATGATATGGCAGTCGCCTATCTTGAGGGTGGAGCGACCTATTATGTCCATGATCATATTAATGCTGACCGGAAGTTTACATTTCTCCATGTAGACTATGGATTTGCCGGTTATACCAGAGAGCTGGACAAAAACTGCTATCCGGATTTTGACAAGATTTTTACAGTGTCCGATGAAGTGAAGAAAAGCTTTGTCAAGGTGTATCCGGAGTGCAGCCAAAATACATATGTATTTCATAACCTCATAGATCAGAAAGAAATCCGAAGGAAAGCAGAACTTCCGGGAGGATTTGAAGATTCCTATGATGGGAAGAGGATTCTCACCGTTGGAAGGCTGACAGCACAGAAGGCATATGAGATTTCGATTGATGCAATGAAAATCCTCAAAGATCATGGTGTAAAAGCCAGATGGTATGTTCTTGGAGAGGGAGAACTGAGAGAAAAGCTGCAGAGCCAGATCAACCGTCTTGGTCTGCAGGAAGATTTCGTGCTTCTGGGAGCAAAGACGAATCCTTATCCGTATTACAGACAATGTAACCTGTATGTCCATGCGACTCGTTTTGAAGGGAAGAGCATTGCAATACAGGAAGCACAGACTCTTGGATGTACGATCCTTGTGTCGGACAGCAGCGGAAACAGGGAGCAGGTCATTCAGGGAGAAGACGGAATGATGTGCAGCCTGACTCCGGAGGCAGTCAGCAGAAACATAGAAGAACTGCTGAAAAATCCACAGAAATGCAGAGAGCTTGGACAGAAAGCCGCTGTTAAATTATTATCAGAAGATAAAGATGTACTGAAACTATTCCAAATTTGAACAACAAAAGAAAGACTGAGTATATGGAAAAGAAAAAAGAAGTATTGATTATTATTCCGGCCTATAATGAGGAAAAGACAATTACGGCACTTTTGGAGCAGCTTGAAAAACCTGAAATCTCAGAACTTGCAGATGTTCTGGTCATGAACGATGCCTCCTTGGATTCAACGAACTGGATCACAAAGAGGAGAAATCATGCAGTGGTAACGCATGTGTTTAATCTGGGTTATGGAAGTAGTCTGCAGCTTGGATATAAATATGCAGTCCGCAAAAAGTATCAGTATGTGATCCAGATGGATGCAGATGGACAGCATGATGTATGTAATATTCCGGCTATTTATAAAGCACTGACAACACCGGATAAAGACGGAACAGTTCCGGACATTGTTCTGGGATCGCGATTTATGGAAGGAAGCACAGAATTCCCGGTTTCTGCGGCAAAAAAAATTGCCTTCGTGTGGTTTCGTTTCCTGCTTCGCAGAGGAACCGGTAAAGACTTTACAGATCCAACCACAGGACTTCAGGGTCTGAACTGGAAAACGTTTCTGTTTTATTCCAAATATAATAACTTTGATGACAAGTATCCGGATGCAAATATGCTGATGCAGATGTCTCTTCTGGGATTTCATATAAGAGAAATCCCGGCAGTCATGCATCCCCGTGTTACCGGAGTCAGTATGCATTCCGGACTGAAACCGTTTGTATATATGTTTCGAATGACTTTCTCACTTATGGCGGTGTGGATACGGGAAAAAATCCTCAAAATGGATGTAGAGAAAGACTATGATCTGGAGAAACATTAAAAACAAAAACTTCTACCATACAGAGGAGTTTTATCCGGAGTACATATACAAGAGAAAGGATAAGTAGAGCTTGAAACAGAAATCGAGGACAGAATATTCTGTTATGAATACAAGTGTTGCATTTGTGGCACAGATATCGGCAATTCTGATGGGATTCTTTACGAGAGTAGTATTTACCAGAATGCTCAGTGAAGGATATGTCGGAATCAACGGACTGTTTACCGACATCTTAAACATACTGTCATTGTCGGAACTGGGGGTTGGGACAGCGATTACCTATGCCCTTTACAGACCGATTGCAGAAAATGACATTTCAAAGCAGCAGATTCTGATGCGTATGTTCCGGACGTTCTACCGGATGACTGCCGGATTTGTACTGGTGGCAGGGATGTGTCTTATCCCATTTTTGGATATTCTGATGAAAGACCGGCCGGATGTGGATCATCTTGTGCTGATCTATCTTTTGTATCTTTTGAACTCTGTGGTTTCATATCTGCTGATCTACAAAAAAACACTTATAGATGCACATCAGATGAATTATATCACAGTGCTGTACCATAATGGGTTTCTGGTGCTGCAGGATATCTGCCAGATTATTATACTGATTACGACCAGAAATTTTGTGCTGTTTCTGATCGCTGCGGTAGTGTGCACGATTACAGGAAACGTCTTCATGTCCAGAAAAGCAGATGCACTGTTTCCTTACCTCAAAGAACCCTGTCATGAAAAACTGCCACAGGAAGAACGACAGGATATCTTAAAAAATGTCAGAGCCATGCTTATGCATAAGCTTGGAAATGTTGTGGTCAACAATACGGATAATCTGTTGATCTCCAGTTTTGTTGGCGTAATTACTGCGGGAATTTACTCGAATTATTATCTGGTGATAGGTTCCATCCGACAGGTTCTGGATCAGGCACTGCAGGGTGTGGCAGCAAGTGTCGGAAACCTTGGAGCCACAGAAGATTCCGAGAAGGTGAGCAGGATTTTTGACCAGCTATTTTTTATCGGTTACTGGATATATGGCTTTGCCGGGATCTGTCTGTTTGAATTGCTGAATCCGTTTGTGGAACTGGCCTTTGGAAAACAATACCTGTTTCAGCGAGAGGTAGTGCTTGTTCTGTGCATTAATTTCTTTGTCAACGGAACAAGAAAAGCTGTGCTGATATTCAAGGAGTCTATGGGACTGTTCTGGTATGACCGTTACAAAGCAATCGCGGAGGCAGTCCTGAACCTTGGAATTTCGATTCTTCTGGTTACACATTTTGGCGTGGTTGGTGTTTTTGCCGGAACCTTCTGCAGCACAGTGCTTACGTCTGTATGGGTGGAGCCTTACATCATTTATAGATATCGTTTCCAGAAGCCGGTTTGGGAGTATTTCAGAAGGTACAGTTTGTATCTTATCGTTATGGCTGCTGCGTGGGCAGTTACAGAATTTTGCTGCCAGATAGTCAATGCAAGTGCAGTTTTTAATCTGTTTTACAGAGCAGTGATCTGTATAGTTCTTCCGAATAGTTTGCTTTGGCTGACATTCCGAAGAACAGAAAACTGGAAAAAAACGTCAGGACTTTTGTGCAGGGTTATTGCTAAGTTATATAGAAGAGTTCGGAAATAAAAATAGGAGGCTGATGATTAGAAAATGGGATACTGGATTGGCGAATTTGTGAAAGTCCTTATTGGATATATTTTTCTGATGTATTTATGGCCTACTGTTATTTTTAGAAAAAAATTAGCAGGCAAGAATCTGACCTATCGATTTGCATTTTGTTCTACAGTTTCAATTTTACTGATTAATACGATTATACTGGGTTTAGGACTGTTCCATATATTAAAAGGGTGGATCGTACTCTGTATCTTTTATGGAATCTTTTTGGTGTCTGTCCTGAAAGAAAGAGACTTATGGAAATATTTCCTTTTGCATGTCAGAACCTTTTTTTCTGGGACGCAGGGATGGAAGACCTTAATTCTTCGTTTGATACAAGATATGGTAAGTGGTTTTGGTGAGTTTTTGAAACGAGTAAATAAAAAAGTAAAAGGTAGAAGATTGGAATATGGAATTCTAAGTGTTCTTCTTGGTTTTGCGGTTGTTTATTTTTCTTATGGTGCTTTTAATTGTCATTCGTATGGCTGGGGAGATATGGATGTTCATCATGCATGGATTTATGGACTGAAAGAGGGGCAGATTTTCTCAGCGGGAGTTTATCCAGAAGCAATGCATTGCTTTATTTATGCTATGAATATCATGTTTGGAATACCTATATATAGCTGCCTGTTGTTTCTGGGAGAAATTCATGTTGTTACTTTGCTTGTGGCAGTGTATTGTTTGCTGAGAGAAGTAATGAAATCAAAATATACGGCATATTTCATATTAACTGCATTTTTGACATTAGATGTTGTGTGCATAGATGAGATTTATGGAATATCAAGATTACAGTACACAATTCCACAGGAGTTTGGATTATACACGCAGTTTTTGTGTGCATTATATCTGATTCGTTTTTTGAAAAGAGATTCAGAATCTGACAGAAAATTTAATGATGATTTATTTTTATTTATGACAGCATTGGCATCCTCTCTTGCCATTCATTTTTATGTTACAATTATGGCGTTCTTTCTATGTGCATCTTTTGCAGTTTTTGGCCTTGCCAGGGTGTTTAGAAGGAAAAAATTTTTCGCACTTATAATAGCTGTTATTGTTGGTGTTGTGATTTCGACGATGCCTATGGTATTGGCATTTGCATCAGGAATACCACTTCAGGGATCTTTGAACTGGGGTATGAATATTATAAATGGTACCGATACAAAAGAGGGAAGGACTCAGGCGGTACAGAGCGAAGATGAAAAAGAAACGTCAGAAGAAGAGATGGTGGAGGATACAACAGAAGAACAGACTGATCAATCAGAACAGATAAAGTCATTAACAGACGTAAAGCAAAATGTACAAAACATAGAAGTTGAAAAAAGAAATCCAATAAAAGAGATTACAGAAAAAGTAAAATCTCTTGTAAAGCTCACATATAGCTGCGGATATGTACAGCTCTATGGCGTAATGCGAGCAGGATGGCTGATTAAATTTACTTTGCTTGCTGTAATCCTTACACTTATAAATATGACCGTTAAAGTTGTACGTTTTCGGAAATTTCCTTTTGAAATGTATGCAGGAATAACCTTTGCTTCGGTTCTTTTTATGATCCTATATGCGGCACCTTTTTTAGGACTGCCTGAGATTATTGCCGGTTCACGTCTGTGTCTGACAGAACAAATATTGCTTCTATCGATGATGGCACTTTCTGTTGATGAGATATTTTTCTTATTAAGTAAAACAAAAGCAGAGAAACTGTTTCCCTGTCTGACATTGATAGGAGTAGCAGGAATTTATGCAGGAACAAATTATTTCGGCGTATACCATGGATATTTATATTATGAACTGACACGATATAATTCAGTTGTAGAACTTACCAACGAAATCATTAAAAAATATCCTCAATATAATTATACCATCATATCCACAACAGAAGAATTATATCAAGTTATAGAGGATGGACGACATGAGGAACTACTTGATTTCCATAATAAATTAAAGCAGGATAAATATATTATACCTACAGAGTATTTATTTTTTTATGTAGAGAAAAATCCGATTAAATATGCACAGTATCATTTCTTTGACGGCCCAAGATGGCTTGCACAGGCAAAGTATATTCCGAATTATAAATATTCGACGGCTATTTTGAGTGAGGGAGATGATATTAAGCATTCAAAAATTGCAGAAAAATATGTAGATAATTCACTGGAGATTATGGGGAAAGCATCAGATGCTTATACAAATATTAAAAACAGAAGAATTCTGGAATCAGAATTGTACTATTGGTGTCAGGATTTTAAGAAGCGTTTTCCAAATGAAATAAAAGTTTATTATGAGGATGAAGATTTCATATGTTATATAGTAAAACAAAATCCAGAACATTTATATGATTTAGGAATCTAATCCAATGCGGATGATGTTCGAATATAAAGATGGGAAAATTTTCTATGGTGATTTTTAGATGAAAAAAGTTTCGAGTGGAAAGATATCTGTTATTATTCCAGTACATAATGCGGAAAAATATATAGACAAAGCAATCCAGAGTGTAATGGAACAAAGTTATACAAACTGGGAATTACTTTTAATTGAAAATGGATCTGAGGATGCGAGCCTGGACATATGCAAAAAAAATGCTGAGAAAGATTCCAGAATACAGGTGCTAAAAGAAAAAAATAACGGTGCCGGATCTGCAAGAAATACCGGATTATGCAGTGCAGAAGGAGAATATATTATCTTTATTGATGCAGATGACTATCTGCCGGACGAGAGTGTATTTCAACGATATATGAATATAGCGAAGCAGATAAGAGCAGATATTATCGTGAGTAATTATGTAAGACTCTGGAACGGGAAAACATTACCGGCAGCAGGACATGACTTATTTTCGATATATAGTCCAGATTCAGAAGAGTTTCGTTTTCGGGGATTTTTTTCCGTAGGTACACTGTCATATGTCTGGGGAAAATTATACCGAAAAGCTTTTCTGGATGAGAATAATATTGTATTTTCTGATTTTGAATATGCAGAGGACAAGCTGTTTAACATGCAGTGTTATATCTGCGGAGCAAGGTATGCATTCTTGAAGGAGTGTGGCTATGTTTATCGCAAAAATGATAATTCGATTTCGTTTCAATATCATAAGAATTCAAGTAAATGCTGGCTTGGAATCGCAGACACAGTAAAACAATGGATCAAAAAAGAAAAACAAAATCCGGAAATTTATATGGGACTAGTGTATTATACAATATTTTTTGCGGCATTCTTTGATGGAAAGATGGAATATGTCGCGAACAAACATTCTCTTCGCGCTGTTAAAAAGATTCTGAAGATTTATGGACAGGATACTTTAGGCAAAGAAAGTTTCCAAAAGCTATTCTCAGATAAGCAGTTTCAGCAGCTGCACCAGCCTGTATGGAAAATTATGACAAGAGGTTTTTCCATGGGAATGAAATTTCAATGGTATTTATTACTGGCAACGGGGATTAAAATGTTGATTGATTTTAGAGTGGATGAAAGATTGTCAGATACTGGATTGAGAGAAGAAAAACAACAGTGAGTCGTTAAGAATCACTGTTGTCGAAAATCCGTATAAATTTCGTCCTTTGATTGTTTTTCTTGAATTTATGGAGCGTCTGTCGTAAAGTGGTATTTCGTATTTTGTAAGTATTTCGAATGAAACATAAAAAAGTAATACACCACAAAAACGGCCAGAGAACCGGGCAGCGGCTGGCTTTTGGAAAGCGGACCTTCATCTGTACATGTCCTTCTTTAAAGTAAGTGATCAGATTGACCTTCTGATAAGAAGTACTTCCAACAAGTTCGCTGGAAACATCCGTGCCCATATCTCCATCTTTAAGAACACGGATAAGAAATTCCTTACAGTCCTGTGAATCATAGTGAATCCTGGAATCAATATGCTGTGGGAGTCCAAAATAAATCCGGCAGGTCTCCAGAACAATCTCATAAAGATGACTGATGCGGGAATCCTGGCACCAGTTATGTATCTTATGAAAATCGATTTCATCTGCATGCTTCCTGAGGTAAAAGGTAAAATCACACAGCAGACGGATACCGAAACCACTGTACAGATAATGCTTCAGCATATGATGGATCATATAAAAAACATATTCCGAAGGCGGCAGAACAGAGTAGGTAAAATCATTGATCGTCTGTGATACCGGAACAAGATTTTCAAAGGAATACACCTGATCTACAATCTGGTTGGCACGCTCATACTGATACATTCCAACTACGCGATAATGCAGTTCAAGAAGGAATCTGCGCCCTGTTTTTGGAAAGGTATAATGATAGGTCAGATGATGGTCGCTGAGTTCATTTTCCGCGATATATCCATGGGATTCCAGAAGTCTTTGAGCTTTGGAAACATCGGATTTCCGGCTGATATAAAGATCCAGATCGCCAAGCTTACGATATTCGGGAACAGGATAGCAGGAAGCAAGGCTGATTCCCTTAAGAAGGATGCAGTCGATTCCGTTGTCTTCAAGAAGGGAGACCGTATGACGAGTAAACTGGTCAATCTGATAATAATTCAGCATCATGCTGCGTGTCCGCTGGAGCATGGAAGAGTAAAAAGGTGTGCCTCGAAAAGAAGACAGGACAAAGGGAACCGTGCAGTGCTCTTCGGCAAGTCGTGCAAGGTCGGCCAGTTCTTCAGATGGAATGGTGACAGGTTCTTCATGACCGGTACAGGTATTTTTGATGATCTTTAAATAATGTTTATATGATGGCTGCATGGAAAACTCCTGAAAATAAATGATAATAGATAACTATTCAGCTGGAATGCATTCTGATTCGTAACTGTGAGGCTACTGAATAGTTGTGATAATAGAGTATAGCATGAAGTATTTGCTAAATAAAGGGGGAGAATATGAAAAAAACAGAAGGATATCGAATCAGGAAACTGGAGGACGAATATGTGGTTCTTCCGTTTGGAAAAAGAGCAGAGGAAGTAAATGAAGTAATCTCTCTGAGTGAGACAGCCGGATTTATGTATCTTCATGCAGAAGAAGCTGACTCAGCAGAGGAACTTGCAGAACTGGTCAGCAAAGCATATGAGGTGGAAAAATCTGTAGTGTATGAAGATGTGGTGTCGGTTGTCAGAACTCTGAGGGAAAAAGGTCTTTTACTTTGATCTTACATGTCGCAAAAAAGCAGTCAGTCTGAAACAAAAAGGACGTACTGGCAGCATCAGAAGCCAGAGTGCAGAGAGAAAGCGGTATACAGGATTCCTTACAGAGATTTTTCTGCCATTGCGTACAAAAGCAATGAGTTTGCCCCTGAACTGATCTGGGCGAAGCGGACCCTCAATTTCATACTGATTATCTCCGGTCATATAATAGCCGTCGGCAGTAACACGGACGATACGGTGCAGAACAAGAATTCCCTGATCGCGGCGGTAAAGAGCCACATCGTTTCGCTTAAGTGAGGTGACGGGAACCTGATGGATCAGAGCCTCATCTCTTCCGGGAATGAAGAGGGGATACATACTGAACCCCTGTGGTTTAAGACGGATAATATTTCCTTCCTGGAGAAGCTGTTCGAGATCTGTTTTGAAATCTGCTGTGTCCTTTTTCATAAAAAATCCTCATTTCCAGTGTGATTTTACATTAGCAAATACATTATAATACGCTAAAGAAAAAAAGACAAGAAAATGGCGAAAAATGGCTTAAATAAAGGGTTTATGGGTTGACTTTTGAAGAAATTCTGTATAATATATAAGAAAAAATGACACTGAAAAACAATGAAATATGAACCGACGAAAGAGAGGAAATAAAGATGATGAACACATACAAAAAGCCGGTTGTGACTGTAGATGCCGGAATGGCAGAGGGAGTTTATGCCGCAAGTGGGGCAGCACAGGGAACATTGAATGTTACCTATATAGGTGTATGGGACAGATGGGGCACGAACGGTGGTAAAGGTCTTGCACAGGCAAACTGGTCTGACATTAACGGAACGATTACTCTGAACATTACTTTTAATGATACTGTGGATCAGGTTGAAACAGATGGTGCATCTGTACAGACATCCTGGTCAGGAAAGACTGCTACTCTTACATTTGCAAGTACAGTAACTAATCCGCTGACAATCGGAATTCACCTGAACCATGGAACAAGTATCGATGATCTTAATATGACAGGATATACATATTCTGTGAATTAACAGGAAATTAAATTTATAAGCTGTTCTGCAGGATCAGGATAGCTCAGGCACAGAACCCGCGGGTTCTGTGCCTTTTTTAAAATTCTTTCACCATCTTTTCAATTTCCACTTCGTCCAGTACCTCACACCTCTTATCGCGTATCGCATAAACTCTCGTACAGATATTTAATACTGTAGGACGATGGGTTGTCACAATACAGGTCCTTGGATAGGTATCCTGCATGATGTTTTTGAGAACCTTTCTTTCGGTGGCAACATCAAGTGCCGAAGTTGCCTCATCCAGGAGAAGGATCGGAGACTTACGGAGAAGTGCTCTTGCAATAGAAAGTCTCTGTGCCTGTCCCTCAGAAAAACCACCGCCGCGTTCTTTTACAACGCTCTGAATACCATTGGGAAGTTTTTCCACGAAATCCCATGCACAGGAGAGTTTGAGAGCCTCTATGATTTCCTCATCTGTGGTATCCGGCTTTACGTTTCGCATATTTTCTGCGATGGTTCCCGAAAACATGGTATTTCCCTGCGGAACATAGGAAAAAAGCTTTCTGGTCGAAGGTGACATATTCAGTTTTTGATTATGATCACTTCCGGCACAAATCTGAAATTCTCCGCTCTGTGCCCGAAGAAGTGACAGGATCAGCCGGAGCATAGTTGTTTTTCCTTCACCGGAAGGTCCGACCAGGGCGATGATCTCATGTGGATAAGCTTCCATAGAAGCATGGGCAAAAACTTCCGTTCCACTGTGATAGGTATAGCTCAGATCCTTCATTGTGAGACCGATACCGCTGGTTTTGTGCTGCTTTTCAAAGAGTTTTACTGCATGATCCTGGCTGTAATCTTCCTGCGGCATTTCCACGATATCCATCAGACGTCCGGCAGAGATCGTGAGAGAAATCGCGGAAGGAATCAGGCTCGTGAGGGAGTTTACGGAGCTTGTCAGTGTTCCGGAAAGAGACAAAAACATGGTCATGGTTCCGTAACTGATCGCATTGCTCCATACACGGTAAATTCCCCATCCGTAACAGCTGTAGGATACGATAAAACCAACGATCGACATCAGGACAGAGGTCAGGATCGACATTCGCTGGAATTCCAGACGCATGTTGATATAGTCCTTCTGGAGCGTTTTGAGCCGGTCCGTATAAAAATGGATCAGATCAAAGGCCTTGATCGTCTGGATATTGGAGAAAGCCTCCTGATTGAAACCATACATTTTGGCATTCATGGCAGCACTTTTCTGGTTGTTGTTCCGCATTCTGCGCAGCAGCGGACGCGACATCAGGGCACTGAACGGGATACCGAGAAGTGCAAACAGGGCAAAGGTCGGATCGTAATACAGAACAACAGCAAGAGCACTGATGAACCGGAAGGTATAGATGATCAGGTTTGGTACCCAGTTCAGAATACCGCTGGAAATATTGGAAGCATCCGAGCTCCAGCGGGTAACAAGGTCACCGGTGTGATATTCTGTCAGAGATTCCCAGTCTGTGACGAGCATTTTTGCAAAAATATCGTTCTTGATCTCGGAGTCGACCTTAAGACTGATAAAGGTCGAAGCATATCCGGATGCCTGTGAGACCAGAAGATTTGCAATCGTAAAGCCGATCATGGCCGCAAAGGTAGACAGCAGCCGTCCGGTCTGATGACCTGTGATGATATCGACAAGATCTTTGGAGATCAGGCTGGAAGCAAGTGAAACACAAGATCCCATAACACCCAGCAGTGTATAGAGAATCATAGATTTCCAGTAACGTCTGCCATACTGGTAGATCCATATGGTTTGTTTCCACATTTTCTGGAGGCTTCCCTGTCTGAGATGTTTCATGATAAGCTGGAGTTTCTCTCTCATTGTGGTTCCTCCAGAGCATCTATTTTCCTCTGAACTGTATAAACAGCAGATGGATTTCTGGTGCAGAGCAGATGCAGGATCGGCACCTGTCCGGCAATTTTTTCCGCAAAGTCAAGGTTCATGGAGAAGAAGCGTTCTTTCCAGGAAGGGGAGATCATGCGCTGCATAATCCGGATGACTTTTTCTGAAGGAGACAGCTCCTGAAGAAAATCTTTCTCCGGATCGCGTCCGAGAAGGACGATACCGCCAAGCTCATGATCAGTGGTCGTATAAATCCCGGAAGTTCCGCACCATGGAATCCCGTAGACGATAATTTTGCTGTTTTCCATGCCAAGGAGATTGAGATCACCATTCAGATATGGAGTCTGCAGAAGATCATGCCACATTTGGGTGTGTGTTGATTTACCCATACCGGAATGTCCGGAGAACAGCCATGCTTTTTCTTTATAAAGAATCGATGCAGAATGAATGGCAAATTTCCCGTGCTTTTGTGCAGCAAACAGGAAAAAGAGCCGGATCGCATGAAAAATATTTTCCTGTGCTGATTCAGAGGTTTCCGGAGTACAGTAGAATCTCACGTAACTTCCGTCCAGACTCATATGTACCTGATGAATGTTTGACATCTGCGGGAAAAGAATCACATAGCGGTCAGGGTTTTCTAAAATTGTCATATCTGAATTGCGAAGGAGGACTTTTCCATAAGATTTGCTGGCTGGCGGAGTTGTAAAAAACTCAATTTCCTGGTCTGCATCTTTCGCAGGATTCATTTCGCGGAACTTATCGAAGTATCCGGAGAAAAGCTGCGAAGCGCCATGGAAGTGAAGGCGAAGCCCTGCGATCAGGATGCATAAGGAGGCTTCTTCCGACTGAAGACGAAGAGTTTCGGTCAGCATTCCCATGGACTGCAGCTGCCGCAGAAAATCAAGAATGTCCTCGCGGAGCATGGGAAAATTCTCCTCCGCAAGTCCATATCTGCGTGCAAGCATTTCGGTCAGCATTTCCAGGTCAGCACCTTCATTATGCTGGATCACATTCCACAGAAAAGCGCTGGTTTCGTTCAGGATGGTTCCTTTACGCTGGTCGGCAATCTGCTGTCCGAAAGGAAGAATGTAACTGACACCTTTTATTTTACGAAGGGTATAGCCTTCTTGACATTTGAACATAAAAAAATCCTTTCTGAAAAGTACAGTTTTATACAGAAAGAATTATAACATCCGGCAAAATCTCATACAAGAAAATAACTCCAAAAAAGAGGGAAAGCTGCGTTATTCTGTTACCGTGAACAGTAACGTTGTTCTTGCAATAAGCATCTGCTCAGGGTAAAATATTATAAACTGAGATGGATACAGATATCCGAAGGCAGGATCTTTGAAGCCGCTGGGAGACGTATAATAAGTATAATGGAGAACAGGATGATTAAAAAAAGAGCAATACTGTGTCTGAGCGTGATTCTGACAGTGGTATTGGCAGCAGGAGTGGAAATGTTCTGGCTTAGCAGACAAAAGACAGTAAAAGAATATAAGGAAAGCCAGGTGGCTTTCGGGAATCCGCTTATGGGATATGCGAGAAATGCCTGGTATGATAAAGTTTCGGAAGACATTTCTCTTTTGTATATGGACATTACCTGGGCAGAACTGGAACCGGAGGAGGGTGTTTATGACTGGGAGGCCATCGAGAAAAAAAATCAGCTCGCACGATGGAAAAGCGAGGGGAAGCATCTGGTATTGAGATTCGTCTGTGATATTCCGGGACAGGAAGAGCATATGGACATACCGGAATGGCTGTACGAAAAAAGTGGAAAAGCCGGTCAATGGTATGCCGGAGGATATGGGAAAGGCTTTGCTCCAGATTATAACAATCCGACGATCATTTCCTGTCATGAGCAGGCAGTAAAGGCACTTGGAGAGCACCTGGGGCAGGATGGGCTGATCAGTTATATTGAGCTTGGAAGCCTTGGACACTGGGGAGAGTGGCATGTAAACTACAGCGAGGGAATTCAGAGGATTCCGGGAGAAGAGGTAAGAGAACAATATATTCTCCCATGGATGGAGGCCTTTCCGGATGCCATGATTCTCATGCGGAGACCATTTGCTGCTGCAAAAAAACATGGATTTGGGTTATATAATGATATGACCGGACATCCACAGGGAACCCAGAGCTGGCTTGACTGGATTAGCAATGGCGGTGAGTATGATCAGACAGGTGAAAAAAATGCAATGGTGTCCATGAAGGATTTCTGGAAAACCGCACCATCCGGCGGAGAATTTACAAGTTCTTTCTCGATGGAGGAGATGATGGACACAGATCTGTCAGAGACTGTGGAAATGATCCGTGAAGCACATACAACCTTTCTGGGCCCGAAGATCCCGGATGAGGATTATGCAGAAGGATACAAAGAAGTCCTCAAAAACATGGGGTATCGTCTGTGGATTTCAAAGGCAGAACTAAAAAGCACCCGGAACAGCAGCAGTCTGAAGCTTATCTGGGAAAATTCAGGAGTGGCACCACTATATAAAGACTGGCCGGCATATATTTATATTGAAGATGAGAAGGGAAAACTTGTCGAAAAGAAAAATATCGAAATAAAAATGTCGTCTGTGCTTCCGGAAGAAGAAATATCAACCTCAACCACACTGAAGACAGAGAAACTGAACAGCCTTCTGAAAAAGGGATATCGTCTTTCCATCGGAATTGAAGATCCTATGACAGAGAAAGTGGGTGTTCGTCTGGCAATGAATACCTTATATCAGGAAGGAAAAAATTATCTCTGGAAATAAGAGAACAGAGAGAATGCAAAAAAGCTCCAAAAAGAAGGAGGGCCGGGCGTCTGTGCCCGGCGAGTATGAAAAAGAAAAATATATGTAAAAAAGCATTCGCTTTATTTGCTTATTACTATACTGTGAATCTGTGATGAATTTGTGATGAGAGATTGAAGAAAGAGTGATGCTTTTCTAAAGAAGAAATAAATTTTCTTTTGGAAAAATAAAAAAATTCATTCCAGCGAGCAATTAGCCGTTGTAAAAGTAGATTTACTCATTTATAATGAGAATCAGATTCAAAAGAGAGATTATACAGGAAACAGGAGGCAAGCCTTGAAAAAAGAATTAGTTATTGTCATTGATTTTGGCGGTCAGTACAATCAGTTGGTTGCGCGACGTGTCAGAGAATGTAACGTATACTGCGAAATCTATTCTTACAAGACCGATCTTGAGAAGATCAAAGCGATGAATCCTAAAGGAATTATCCTTACCGGCGGTCCGAACAGCTGCTATGAGGCGGATTCACCGACTTACCAGAAAGAACTGTTTGAACTTGGCGTTCCGGTACTGGGACTTTGCTACGGTGCACAGCTTATGATGCATGTCCTTGGCGGTAAAGTTGAAAAAGCCGATGTCAGCGAATATGGTAAGACAGAACTTCTCGTTGATAAGACAGATTCCAAAATTTTCGAAAATGTATCCAATAAAACAATCGTATGGATGAGCCATACAGACTACATTTCCAAACCGGCACCGGGATTTGAGATCGCTGCACATACAGCAGACTGTCCGGTAGCGGTAGCTGAAAATGCAGATCAGAAGCTGTATGCGATCCAGTATCATCCGGAAGTACTTCACACCGTAGAAGGCAAGACCATGCTGTCCAACTTCGTACTTGGTGTATGTGGATGTGCCGGAGACTGGAAGATGGATGCTTTCGTTGAAAACACCATCAAAGAGATCCGCGAAAAAGTCGGCGACGGCAAAGTGCTCCTCGCACTGTCCGGTGGAGTTGACTCTTCCGTTGCAGCAGGACTCCTTTCCAGAGCGATCGGCAAGCAGCTTACCTGCGTATTCGTGGACCACGGCCTTCTTCGTAAAGACGAAGGCGATGAAGTAGAGGGCGTATTCGGACCAAACGGTCAGTTCGACCTAAACTTTATTCGTGTCAATGCACAGCAGAGATACTATGACAAGCTTGCAGGCGTTACAGAGCCTGAAGCAAAACGTAAGATCATCGGTGAAGAGTTCATCCGTATTTTTGAAGAAGAAGCAAAGAAGATCGGAGCAGTGGATTTCCTCGCACAGGGAACCATCTATCCTGACGTTGTAGAGAGCGGTCTTGGCGGAGAATCCGCAGTGATCAAATCTCACCACAACGTAGGCGGTCTTCCGGATTTCGTAGATTTCAAAGAAATCATCGAACCGCTCCGTGACCTCTTCAAAGACGAAGTCCGCAAAGCCGGACTGGAGCTTGGAATTCCGGAAAGACTGGTATTCCGTCAGCCATTCCCGGGCCCGGGTCTTGGAATCCGTATCATCGGAGAAGTAACCGAAGAGAAAGTACGCATCGTTCAGGACGCAGACTACATCTACCGTGAAGAAGTCGACAAAGCAGCCGCCGACTACAAGAAAGAACACGGAGAAGACCCATCCTGGATGCCAAACCAGTACTTTGCAGCCCTCACCAACATGCGAAGCGTAGGTGTCATGGGCGACTTCAGAACCTACGATTATGCAGTTGCACTCCGCGCAGTCAAGACCATCGACTTCATGACCGCAGAGTCCGCTGAGATTCCGTATGAGGTACTGAACAGGGTTATGAATCGTGTTATTAACGAAGTTAAGGGAGTTAACCGCGTATTCTACGATCTGACCAGCAAGCCACCGGGAACGATTGAGTTTGAATAAACAAAAATGCTTAGTAAAACCGGCGTTTATGCGGGTTTGCAGCACTTTTAAAAGTCTTTTGATAACAAATTGATAACAGTTGCATGAGAGCCATTATTCTTATAATCCGGTGGTTTTAAGGTTAGAGAATGATTGACAGGTGGTTGTGCAACTAATAAATCCATATTATTTAGAAAGCCCTTAGCTGTGGGTAAAAACTCATGGCTAAGGGCTTTTTTGTCGTATTTATTTATCTGGTTTGAGTTTGTCTTGGAACATTTCGACCAGAGTGTCGCTAAGTGCCTGTGATGGGACTTTTGCCCATGTTTGAGTGGTATCAAACTCCGGGTAGTGGTAACGCCACTCATCGTATTTGTCTTTACTGATTTCTTCAGAAGATAGCTTGTCAGCCTGTTCTTTCCAGGCATACAGCAATTTCCGGAGTTCGTGAGCGTCTTTGCCTTTGGAAGTATCGACTTTCAGACAGATTTCTCCGTCTTCTGATTCACTGACAGTCAGACCGTACAAATCTTCAAGGGTAAACAAAGTGTGCATCAGTCCGATATAGCTGTCAATGTCCGGCACATCAAGGGCATGAGGGGAAACATCCAGAGCCTGTGCCAGTGCAGCAGTAAGTTCCGCTTTCGGTTTTCTTGTTCCTGTTTCATATTGTGCTAAACGTACATCGGCACTTCGCTCAGGAAAGCCGACAATCGTACCAAGATATTTTTGTGTCATCCCACGCAGAATGCGGAAAAAATGGATTCTCTCTCCAATCGCCATAACGTGTCCACTCCTTGTATGTATTTTACAATGAGTATAGCAG
>ONZT01000047.1_pt1 | contig 128999 bp, 87 predicted proteins | sample 1671571 | NCBI WGS metagenome assembly ONZT01 (sample SAMN06348170, study PRJEB24527) | human gut metagenome | biome: human gut; feature: ankylosing spondylitis patient; material: feces | host: Homo sapiens | place: China | collected 2015-10
GCTGTAATCTTCTCTTGAAGTATTCTATTTACTGTTTCCATACCTTATAAAATATGTAAGCAAAGATAATACAAAAAAGTGAGATACTGAGCAAATCACGGAAATATGATTGAAAGTTAATGGTTTATGGGATTTTGGCGATTTGAGTGAGTGCCAACTGAAACCGGGAAAAAGCCAACTTGAACCGGAATTGTGTTACCAGCTCGTTACCTGAAATCGGAACGGGTAACAGAATGGAAAAGCCCGGCAAAACATGGCAGAAACTGCAATTATACAGGCAGTTGGCAAGGTACGGGATGGAAAAGTCTTGCGGCAGGTTCGATTGCTTCGGTCTGCTGCGGTTTACATACAGGCAAACAGCTCTACACAAGGTAATTTTGCAACCATAAAAAAGTAGGAACTATGAGTAGAGCGACATTCAAGATTTTATTTTACCTCAAGCGCAACGCGCCGAAGAAGAACGGGCTGATACCGGTCATGTGCCGTATCACGGTGAACGGGAAAATCGCACAGTTCAGTTGCAAGCTGGACGTGGAGGAAAAGATGTGGAGCGTGGAAACCGGACGGCTGACCGGAAGGAGCAACGTGGCTCTGGAAGGCAACCGTATGCTGGACAAAATCCGCGTGGGTGTGAACAAGGCCTATCAGGACGTGTTCGACCGTGACACTTATGTCACGGCGGAGAAGGTACGCAACGAATACCTCGGCATGGGCATGAACCACAAGACGCTGCTTGCCGTATTCCGGCAGCACAACGAGGACTATGCCAAATTAGTGGGCAAGATGAAGAGCCAACGCAGCTATTGGAAATACTGCGTGGTTTACAAGCACCTGTCGGAGTTCATCAAAACCCGGTACAAGGTGGAAGACATCGCCCTGAAAGAGCTTGCGCCCGCCTTCATCACGGACTTCGAGCTGTTCCTCCGCGTGGAGAAAGGGCATTGCACCAACACCGTGTGGTCGTACATGATGCCTTTCCGGAGCATCATCTTCACCGCCATCAACAACGGCTGGTTGCAGCGCGACCCGTTCTATGCCTACCACATCACGAAGGAGGAAACGAAACGCGGCTACCTGACGAAAGAGGAAATCACGCAGATGATAAACTGCACGTTCAAGAGGAAGAACTATGAACTGATACGCGACCTCTTCATCTTCTGCTGCTTCACCGGTTTGAGCTGGCGTGACATGGCGAACCTCACGGAAGAGAACCTGCAAGTTTCCTTCGACGGGCATCTGTGGATAAAGACGAGCCGCCAGAAAACGGGAGTGGAAACGAACATCCGCCTGCTGGATGTGGCGAAGCACATCATCGACAAATACAAAGGCGTTTCCAAGGACGGCAAACTGCTGCCTGTCCCATGCTATAACATCTGCAAATACGGCATCAAACAGGTAGCCAAACAATGCGGGATAAACAAAAACGTGACGTGGCACCAAAGCCGCCATAGCTATGCCACGACAATATGTCTTTCCAACGGCGTACCCATTGAAACACTGTCGAAACTGATGGGGCATACAAGCATCCGTTCGACCCAAATCTATGCGAAAATCACGGCTGAGAAGATGAGCCGGGACATGGAACTGCTCTCACAAAAGCTCGCCCCGATGGAACAATTCATCTGCCAAGCCATTTAGAAGTTGAACCTGAAAACGAAAAGAAGCATGGAAACGAGAGGCATCATAACCATCGAAGGAAAGGCGGTAGTCCTGCCAGACGCCGAAGTGTGGATGACGACCGGGGAAATCGCAAGCCTGTTCTATGTGCGCGGCGTGACGGTGGAAGCCGCCATACGGAAACTGAAAAAGGACGGTATCGCGGACGGCGGTTCATGCCGGCGCATACGGCTACAGGAAGCAAAAGGTTATACGGAGATTTACGGCATGGAAACGGTCATAGCCCTGTCGTTCCGGTTCGACACGGGGCAGGCGGCATTGTTCCGCAAATGGCTCGCCCGGACGGTGGCGCGTTCCAAGAAAGAGCCTACGGTGCTGTTCCTGCACCATCCGCATGGGGCATACTGCTGAACGGCACAGGCACGGCCTGAAATGAACATCGGGAGCGGTAACCCGCATGAGGGTATCCGTCTCCCGATGTTTTTTACTTGCCGCAAGCGTCAGTATGCCTTGCGGTAGTTACGTTCCAGCACCTTCTGGATGTCGCTCTCGCGATAGAGCGTCTTGCCGCCGAACAGGAAATAGGGCAATATCCCCTCGTGGCGGTACTGCTGCAAGGTACGCCGGCTCACGTGCAGCCTTCGCGCCAAGTCCCTGTCGGTGAGGTAACGCTCGCCGCCCATCGGCGGGATGTATCCGTCGGCGAGTCTGTCCGCCATTTTCAGGCTTCTCCGGACGGACTGCATGGCGTCGGCAAGTACGCCGCAGTCCTTTGTCAATACATTGTCATTCATCTTACATCGGATTTAGTGGCACACTTCAAGCGTCAGACGGACGGTTGTCCCGTTTCGGGACCGGACAACAGCCGTTCCACATCCTCCGGTCTGTAATAGAACTTGCGTCCGATTTGGGAATATGCAATGCCGTGCCTGTCGCGCATGGCCTGCAAGGTCTTCGGGGTTATGCTCAGCATACGGCACACGTCCTCCGTGTCCATCCATTCGGCAAGGCGGCGGTCTCCGCCCTTATCGGCAAGCGTCCTCACCCTGTCCTCCAATGCCTTCACTCCGGCAAGGAGCATATCGAAGGCGGTCTTCTCAATGATTACTATTTCCATTCTTTCAAAATTTTATCGGTTTGCCGCAAAGTTACACAGCCGTGGGCCGGAACCGACCGGGCAAGGAAACAGTGGCAGCTTGTGGCTCTTTTTATTGTGCCACATCAGGACATGAGGGAAACAGACGGCTTGGAATGTCCGTTTGGCGGTTTTCCATGATAAAAATGCCCGTTGAAGCCCCTGCAAGGCGGAAAATCCATAAAAATCTCACGTAAGTTACGGGTAAGTACCGTGCCCGCCCCTTTGGAATAGCCGAATTTTGCTCCCGACAAACTGATTCACTAACAATTAAAAGATTGAGGAATATGGAAATCATCACGATGGAAAGCGCCGCCTACAAGGACATCGTAGGGCGCATCGAGGAAATCGCCTCCCATGTGAGGAAGCAAGGCATGAAGGAACAGCGGAACGATACCGCCTGCCTTCTGGACAGCCGCGAAGTGATGCGACTGCTCTGTGTCAGCCGCCGCACGCTGCAACGGCTGCGCGACGAGAAGCGCATCGGGTATGTAATCATCCGGGGCGACTGCCGCTACCCTCCGGAAGAAGTGGAACGCATCATCCGGGAGAATGCGGTCAAGACTTCACCGGAGAAACCGGAGGAACTGAAACACAACTACCGGCTCCGCACGGGCGGAAAGGCGGGCAGGAAATGAAAGGAGGAACGGCTATGGAGTTTTTAGACAGACGCACTTTCGAGGACTGCATGAGGCAGGTGCTCAGCCGCCTCGACCGTCAGGAGGAGATGCTCTCCGCCATGCGCGGTGACGTGAATGAAAAGCCACAGGGCACCGCCTTGTTGGAAGAGGACACGATGGACAACCAAGACGTGTGCATGCTGCTCCACGTGAGCAAACGCACCCTGCAACGCTACCGCAGCGACGGGTTGCTGCCCTACCGGATGCACCGCCACAAGACCTATTACCGCAGGGCGGACGTGGAACTGTTCATCAGCACCCACATGCGGGAAATACTCCGTGACAGGGCTCAGGATAAGGCGGACAATACCAAAAGAAAATCGAACGACAAGAGAACGAACCGTAAAAATTAAACTGAAATGGAACAGAAAAAGAAAAACGAGAAAGACGTGCTGGTCGTCCGCGACGAGAAGACGGGCGAAATCAGCGTGGTCGCCGGACTGGACAGCAAGGGCTATCCGAAGACGGCTCCGGCAAAGGCGGAACACTCGCAGGACTTCCTGCGCTTCGACCGACACGGCGACGTGGTGGACAACTTCTTCAGGAACTTTTACCGCCAGTGCAAGGAGCCGACACGCTTCGGCTTCTACCGGGTGGCGGCGGACATGGCGGATGCGGTGCTGCCGGTCATCAAGGATTTGCTGAAAGACCCTGCGGCAAATGCGGAAATGCTTGCGGCGCACAAGGTGGACACTTCGGCGTACCAACAACAAGTGAAAACCGAGAATGTAAAACAAGAAAACAACGAACCCATTAAAAAGACGGAAGAAATGGAACAGAAAAAAGAAGAACAGAAACAGGAAGTGCAACAGCCTCAAACGGCTGAAGCGCAAGATGAGCAGCAACCGCAGAAACAGGAGAAGCCGAACCTGATAGCGGATGACCAGGTGGACTGGAATGAGCTGCTCAAATGCGGCATCGACAAGGAAAAACTTTCAGAAAAGGATTTGAAAGCCCTGATGAATTACGGCAAGACGGGGCTGGTGATGGTGAAGCCGACCCTCGGCTATGAGACATATCAACTGCAAGCCCGCCTCTCGTTTCAGAAAATGGAGGACGGCAAACTGAAACTGACACCCCATTTTATCCGTAACGAGCCGCGCCTTGACATCCCCCACAACGGCTACACCTTCACGGACGAGGACAAGAAGAACCTGAAGCGCACGGGCAATTTAGGCAAGGTTGTGGATGTGGCGGATACGAGAACCGGGGAAATGCGCCAGTCGTATATCAGCATCGACCGCCTGACGAATGAAATCGTGGACGTGCCTGCCGACAAGGTGCGCATCCCCTATCAAATCGGACAGACCGGCTTGACAAAGGAAGAAATGGACATCTTGCGTGCGGGGCTTGCCCTGCCCAAAGAAGTGACACTCAAGAACGGGCGCAAGTTCCATGCCCTGCTCCAAGTGAACGCCGACAAGCGCGACGTGGAGTTCGTGCCGGGGCAACCAAGGCAGCAACAGGCACAGCGTCAGGGTAACGGTCAGGGCAAACAGCAGGAAAACCCCGACGCGCAAGGGCAGAAGCAGGAGAACGGCGAAGGGCAACGCCGCAACCGCTCGTGGACGAACGAGGACGGCAGCATCCGTCCGATAAGCAAATGGAAGGACGACACCTTCACCGACCAGCAGAAAGCCGACTACGTGGCGGGCAAGACGGTGGTGCTTGCCAACGCGAAGGACGACCAAGGGCAGCCCTGTACGAAGTACCTGAAATTCAGCCATGAGAAAGGGCGTCCGCTGACCTACTCGCAGAATCCCGACCTCGCGCAGACCGTCGCCCCGTCCAACGAAAGCAGGACGCAGCTTGCCGTGAACAACGAGGGCAAGACCAACGAGGCGACCAAGCACGTGAAGGAACCGTTGCAGCAGGGTCAGACCGCACCGAAGGACGAAACCCAGCAGAAACGGCAGACCAAGAAATCCAAAGGCATGAAGGTGTCCTGATTGCCGCCACTAAATCCATCCGATAATTAACCGTATTTGAACGGGTCAAGGACAGGGCATATCTCAGTCGTATACTTAGATACCCTCGGTCGTATACTTAGGGTGCCTTAGTCGTATACTTAGGTATGCTCCCTCCCGGACCCTCCTAAAAACAGATAAAAACGAAGACAGATTATGATTACCATATTGGCAGAAAAACCGAGCGTCGCCCGTGAGATAGCACGGATTGTCGGCGCGATGAAGAAAGAAGAAGGGTATTTCACCGGAAACGGCTACCACGTGACATGGGCACTGGGGCATCTGGTACAGCTCGTCCTGCCCGACGGGTACGGCATCAGGGGCTTCCGGCGCGACAGCCTGCCCGTCATTCCCGAAAGGTTCGGGCTTGTTCCCCGTCAGGAGAAGACGGACAAGGGCTACAAGGCGGACGCGGCAGCGGTGAAACAGATTAAGGTGATTACCAAGCTGTGGAACGAGAGCGACAGTATTATCGTGGCAACCGACTGCGCCCGTGAAGGAGAATTGATATTCCGCTACCTCTATGCCTATACCGGCTGTACCTTGCCCTTTCAAAGACTGTGGATAAGCTCGCTGACCGACGCCGCCATCCGCAAGGGATTGAAGGAACTGAAGGACGGTCACGAATACGACTGTCTCTATCATGCCGCCAAAGCCCGGAGCGAAGCCGACTGGCTGGTGGGCATCAACGGCACGCAGGCATTGACCGTCGCCGCCGGACGGGGCACGTATTCCGTAGGGCGTGTGCAGACACCCACGCTGGCGATGGTCTGCAAGCGTTTCTGGGAGAACAAGCGTTTCCAGCCCGAACCGGTATACCAGCTTCATTTTACCGTACCGTCGGTAAGCGCAAGTGAAGTGGTAAAGTTCGCCTCGGTGGAGAAATGGAAAGACAAGGAGGAAGCCGCCGCATTATATAATAAGGTAAAGGCACAAATGTGCGCCACCGTCGTGAAAACCGAAAAAAAGGAAAAGGTGGAGAACACTCCGCTGCTGTACGACCTGACCACACTCCAGAAGGAAGCGAACACGAAGCACGGCTTCACGGCGGAACAGACGCTCGACCTCGTGCAGAAGCTCTATGAGGCGAAGCTCGTCACCTATCCGAGAACGTCGAGCCGCTACATCCCGGAGGACGTGTTTGACGAAGTGCCTGCGCTGTTCGACCGTCTGGCAGGTCATTCGTCCTTTGCGGAGAAGATTGAAGAATTGGGTGACCTGAACCGCCGCAGCGTGGACGCATCGAAAGTGACCGACCACCATGCGCTGTTAGTGACCCCGAACCGTCCGCTGGCTCTCTACAAGAACGAACAGCTCATCTACGACATGATTGTGGGGCGCATGATTGAGGCATTTTCCCCGGAGTGCGTCAAGGACACGACCACCGTCCGTGCGGAGTGCGAAGGCGTGGCGTTTGAAACCAAAGGGTGTATCGTCCGCAAGGCGGGCTGGCGTTCGGTCTATGGCGAGGACAGGGAGGACACCGTACTGCCCGACTGGAAGGAGGGCGACACGCTGTCGATGAACGGCTGCACGATGAGTTCGGGCATGACCCGTCCGAAGCCGCTGCACACGGAAAGCACCCTGCTGGCGGCAATGGAGACCGCCGGACGCGAGGGCGTGGAGGACGAAGAAGCGCGGCAGGCGTTGAAGGACTGCGGCATCGGCACGCCCGCCACCCGTGCCGCCATCATCGAGACCCTGCTCCGGCGCGAATACATGGTGCGCGTGAAGAAATCGCTCGTGCCGACGGAGAAAGGGCTTGCCCTGTATTCCATCGTGAAGGGCATGGACATCGCCGATGTGGAAATGACCGGGCGTTGGGAGTCGGAACTGGCGGAGATAGAAAAAGGCAGGACGCCGCACGAGGCTTTCCTGCGCGACATCGAGGGCTACACCCGCAAGATAACCACCGAACTGCTCGCCTGCGACAAAATCTTCGGTCACAAGGCATCGGGCTGCGCCTGCCCCAAGTGCGGCACGGGCACGATGCAGTTCTACGGCAAGGTGGTGCGCTGCGACAACCCGGACTGCGCCCTGCCGGTGTTCCGCCAGATAGCGGGCAGGACGCTCACCGACACGGAAATGAACGACCTGCTGGCGAAAGGGAGGACGGGTGTCCTCAGCGGATTCAAGAGCAAGCAGGGCAAGCCGTTCAGCGCGGCGGTCGCCTTCGATGCGGATTTCAACACGAAATTCGTGTTTCCCGAAACCAATTCTGCAAGAAAATCCGCAAACAAGAGAGGAGGAAGAAAATAAATGTATAAATTTGCCACTGATTCATGTAATAATCTGTTTCAATTCGTTGATACTGTTTATTTACATGGATTTAGTGGCGGCACTCGGAGGGATACCGGGTGCCTTTTTCTTTCTCCTTTATCCATATCAATATCCGATTTTTTCACCACTAAATCCATAAAAAGATGAAACAGAACAAGAAAACCCTTCCGGTGGAACTGTCCTATTACGGGCTGTACTTGCTGGACTACCTGAGAAAATACCATCCTGACAAAGCATCGGATACCGGTTTCATTGCCGGACGCGAGGAAGCAGCCACCGCCACCTTCGAGAAGGAAAGGCTGGCGGGCAGTACGGTGGAGGACGCCCACGAGGAAGCCATGCGCGTGCTGCTCGAAGGGCTGCACTTCTCTCCCTACGCCCTGCTGACGGAGGTCGTGGAGAGGGAATTTGCCGACGAGGTGACGGAACAGGAGCGTGAACCGTTCTGCCGCAGGCTCTACCCCCACCTGAACAACCTGTTTGCCGGTTACGACACGTCGGATGACACCTTCGCCCTGTCACCCGCGCATGACCTGCTCTACACGGAGCTGGTAGGAACCGTCATGCTTTATCTGGAGTCCTATGGCGTTCAATAGAAAACAGAAGCTGAGGGACAACATCGAGGCGGTACGCACGGCGTTCACGCTTGACCGGGAACGGCGCACCCCGACGGAAAGGGAACGTGCGCTGCTGGAGCGGTACTGCGGCTTCGGAGGGCTGAAGTGCATCCTGAACCCGGCAAAGGAACTGGCGGATGCCGTGCATTGGGCGAAATCCGACCTCGAACTGTTCGCCCCGACGGTGGAACTGCACCGTATCATCAGGGAGAACAGCAGGGACGAAACGGAGTACAAGCGGTATGTGGACTCGCTGAAAGCCTCGGTGCTGACGGCGTTCTACACGCCGCAAGCCATCACGGACACCATCGTGGACGTGCTCCACGACAAGAAGGTGCGCCCGAAGCTCGTGCTGGAGCCGTCGGCGGGCATGGGCGCGTTCATCGCCCCGGTACTGTCGGACAATCCGCAGGCGGAGGTCATGGCTTTCGAGAAAGACCTGCTGACGGGCAAGATGCTCGAACACCTGTACCCGCAGCAGAAGATACGCACGGAAGGCTTCGAGAAGATAGAAAAGCCGTTCCTGAACCGGTTTGACCTTGCCATCTCCAACATCCCTTTCGGGGATATAGCGGTATTCGACCCCGCGTTTACAGACGGGAAGGACAAGATACGCGAAGTATCGTCAAGAACCATCCATAACTATTTCTTCCTGAAAGCGCTGGATGCGGTGAAAGACGGCGGCATCGTGGCGTTCATCACCTCGCAGGGGGTCATGGACAGCCGGAACATGACGGTACGTGGGGAAATGATGATAAATGCCGACCTGCTTTCCGCCGTCCGCCTGCCGAACAACCTATTCACGGACAACGCAGGCACGGAAGTGGGCAGTGACCTGATTGTCTTACAGAAACATGAAGGCAAGACCGAGGGAACAATGGACGAAACCCACTTCATCGCAGGTTTGTCAAACGGGGGAAACGGACTGGAAATCAACAATTACTATAAAAACCACCCAGAACGCATCATCCACACCGATGCGAAAAGGGATACCGACCCCTACGGCAAGCCGGCTATGGTATATACGCACAGCGGCGGCGTGGAGGGTATCGCGATGGATTTGTACAGGATGTTGTCGGAAGACCTGTCGGCACGGCTGGACTTGGAACGCTACAACGGTGTCAAGAGTGAAAGGCAGGAAACTCGGCAGGCGGTTATCGTGCAGCCTGTGGAAGCGGAGGTGAAAAAAGAGGAAAGCCGGATGCAGCCAGTGCCGGAGCCGGTAGAAGCCGCACCACAGACGGCTGCGCCCAGACAGCCGGAAACTCCTGTAATGGATTTGTATGACCTGTTCGGCTACACGCAGGAAGAGCGCAGATTGGTGGAACGGGGACTGAAACCGGAGAGGAAGAAAGGAGCCAAGTCCAAACGCCGGAAGCCGGTGCAACCGTCATTGTTCCCGATGCCTGCTGACGGGCAGAGGATAACTGCGGAAAAAGAAAATGAAGCGGCAAGAGGCAGAAGCGCGGAAACGGCTCCTGCCATCAGCCCCGAAGAGGTACGGGAGATGGAGGAAATCATCCGTCAAGGGGCGAGCGGAATGCCGGAAAGCCGGCACGAAGAGCCAGTACCCCTGCCCGGAAAGCCCGAAGGCGCTACCGCCCCAGCCGAAGACGATGACCCGGAGGATGCCGTTTACCGCAGTCTGGACTGGGAAACGAACCCGCCCATCAACGGCTTCTATGAAATGATGATGTCGCTCACGCCGGAGAAACGTGCCGAACTGCGCCGGATGGGAAAGGAAAAGATGGATGCCAATGCCGCCAAGCAAGCGGATACAGTCCGACCGCAATCCATACATCCGGTCTATCCGGTAGAGAACGGCTTTGAGGCAGAGGGAAGAAGACGGATTGAGCGTGTGGAAAGGGAGATGCGCGAGGAGGAAGCAGCCCTGACACCGGAAGAACGGCAGCGCAGGAAGGAGGAAGCGATGATGCCCCGTCCGTTCAAGGGCATACTGGAGCCGCACCTGAAGGAAGGTTCGATGGTATGGGAACATTCCGGCGGCGTCCGTTTCCAAATCGGGGTGCTGAAGGATGTCACCAAGTACGGGGCATCCTTCCAGCCGCTCGACATGGAGGGGATGCAGGCGCAGAAGGCACAACTGTACATCGACCTGCGCAACACCTATGAACGGCTCTACGCCCACGAAGCGGAAAATCACGAGGAAAATGCCCTGCTGCGCCGCAACCTGAACACCTACTATGACGAGTTCGTCATGCGCTACGGCAACCTGAACGCCAAGCACAACGCGAAGCTCATCCTGATGGACGCTTCGGGGCGCAACATGCTCTCGCTGGAGCGCGGCGAGGACGGGCAGTTCGTCAAGGCGGACATCTTCGACCATCCCGTCGCCTTCTCGCAGGAAACGCTTGTCGGAGTGGAGTCGCCCGAAGAAGCCCTGTCCGCCTCGCTGAACCGGTACGGCGGCGTGAACCTGCCCTACATGGAATCCCTCTGCGACCTGCCGCAGACAGAGATACTCGAAGCCTTGAAAGGTAGGGTGTTCTACAATCCGCTGGCGGACGGCTACGAGATAGCCGACCGCTTCATCGCAGGGAACGTGGTGCAGAAGACCGCCGACGTGGAAGACTGGATAAAGGAAAATGAAGGGCACGGGATGCTGCCGCAGGCGCAGGAGGCTTTGGCGGCATTGCACGAAAGCATACCCGAACAAATACCGTTTGAGGATTTGGATTTCAATTTCGGGGAGCGGTGGATACCCACGGGCGTGTATGCCGCCTACATGAGCCGCCTGTTCGACACGGAGGTGCGGATAACCTATTCGGAAAACATCGACGAATATGCGGTGGCGTGCAGCCACAAGACGATGAAAATCACGGACGAATTTCTGGTGAAGGGCTATTACCGCCACTACGACGGCATGAACCTCCTGAAGCACGCCCTGCACAACACCTGCCCGGACATGATGAAAAGCATCGGCAAGGACGAGCACGGCAATGACATCAAGGTGCGCGACAGCGAGGGCATACAGCTCGCCAACGCGAAGATTGATGAAATCCGGGGCGGCTTCACGGAGTGGCTGGAGGAACAGTCGCCGGAGTTCAAGAAGCGGCTGACGGACATGTACAACAACAAATTCAACTGCTTCGTGCGCCCGAAGTACGACGGCTCGCACCAGAAGTTCCCGGATTTGGACCTGAAAGGCTTGGGGATAAAGGACTTGTATCCTTCGCAGAAGGACTGCGTATGGATGCTGAAATTGAACATCGGCGGTATCGCCGACCAGGAGGTTGGCGGCGGCAAGACGCTGATAATGTGTGTCGCCTCCTATGAGATGAAGCGTCTGGGGCTGGTTCACAAGCCGATGATTATCGGGCTGAAAGCCAACGTGCGCGAGATTGCCGAGACCTACCGCAAGGCTTATCCCAACGCGAAAATACTCTATGCCTCGGAAAAAGACTTTACAGCAGCCAACCGGGTGCGCTTCTTCAACGACATCAAGAACAACGACTGGGATTGCGTCATCATGTCGCACGACCAGTTCTGCAAGATACCGCAGTCGCCGGAGTTGCAGCAGCGCATCTTGCAGGAAGAACTGGACTCGGTGGAGGAAAACCTCGAAGTGCTGCGTCAGCAGGGTAAGGATGTGTCACGTGCCATGCTGAGGGGGCTGGAGAAAAGAAAAATCAACCTTCAGGCGAAGCTCGAAAAGGTGGAACACGCCATCAAGTCACGCACGGACGATGTGGTGGACTTCAAGCAGATGGGCATCGACCACCTCTTTGTCGATGAGAGCCACCAGTTCAAGAACCTGACGTTCAACACGCGCCATGACCGTGTGGCGGGGCTGGGCAACTCCGAAGGAAGCCAGAAAGCGCTAAATCTGCTGTTCGCTATCCGCACCATACAGGAGAGGACGGGCAGGGACCTGGGGGCGACATTTTTGTCTGGGACTACCATTTCCAACAGCCTTACGGAGTTATACCTGCTGTTCAAGTACCTGCGCCCGAAGGCGCTGGAGAAACAGGACATCCGCTGCTTCGACGCATGGGCGGCGATATTCGCCAAAAAGACCACCGACTTCGAGTTCAACGTGACGAACAACATCGTGCAGAAGGAACGCTTCCGCTATTTCATCAAGGTGCCGGAGCTGGCGGCGTTCTACAACGAAATAACCGACTACCGCACGGCGGAGGACATTGGCGTGGACCGTCCGAAGAAGAACGAGATACTGCACCACATACCGCCCACCCCGGACCAAGAGGTGTTTATCGGGAAGCTGATGCAGTTCGCCAAGTCGGGCGACGCGACGATATTGGGCAGGCTGCCGCTCTCGGAAACGGAAGAAAAGGCAAAGATGCTCATCGCCACGGACTACGCACGGAAGATGGCGCTGGATATGCGCATGATTGACCCGAATTACGAAGACCACCCCGACAACAAGGCAAGCCATTGCGCCAAGATGATAGCGGAATACTACCGCAAATACGACGCGCACAAAGGCACGCAGTTCGTCTTTTCGGATTTGGGCACGTATCAGCCCGGTGGCGGCTGGAGCGTGTACACCGAAATCAAACGCAAACTGGTGGAGGACTACGGCATACCCGCAAGCGAAATCCGCTTCATTCAGGAATGCAAGAACGAGAAGGCACGGAAGGCGGTGATAGAGGCGATGAACGAGGGGTACGTGCGTGTGTTGTTCGGTTCGACGAGTATGCTCGGCACGGGTGTGAACGCCCAGCGCAGGGCTGTTGCCATCCATCACCTCGATACGCCGTGGCGTCCGTCCGACCTCGCCCAGCGTGACGGACGTGCGGTCAGAAAGGGCAACGAGATAGCGAAACTGTATGCCGACAACAAAGTGGACGTAATCATCTATGCGGTGGAGAAGTCGCTGGACTCGTACAAGTTCAACCTGCTACACTGCAAACAGACGTTCATCTCGCAGCTGAAGAGCGGTGCGTTGGGCGCACGAACCATAGACGAGGGGGCGATGGACGAGAAGTCGGGCATGAACTTTTCAGAGTACATGGCGATACTCTCCGGCAACACGGACTTGCTGGACAAGGCGAAGCTCGAAAAGAAAATCGCCTCGCTGGAGGGGGAACGCAAGTCGTTCCACAAGGGCAAGCGGGATTCGGAGTTGAAATTGGAGAGCAAGACCTCGGCGCTTAGGAACAACCAAGCGGTCATTGCCGGCATGACGGAGGACTGGGAGAAGTTCACCGCCGCCGTACAGACCGACAAGGAGGGCAACCGTCTCAATCCCATCAAGATTGACGGGCTGGACACCACCGACGAGAAGGCCATCGGCAAGCGGTTGCAGGAGATTGCCAAGAACGCCACGACGGGCGGTCAGCCCAAGCGCATCGGCGAGCTGTACGGCTTCCCCGTCAAGGTGGTGAGCGAACGGACACTCAGCGAGGGGCTGGAGTTCACCGACAACCGCTTTTTCGTGGAAGGGAACTACAGGTACACCTACAACAATGGGCATCTGGCAATGGCGGATACCCATGCCGCCGCCGTGAACTTCCTGAACGCGCTGGAGAAGATACCCTCTGTCATCGAGCAGTACAAGGCGAAAAACGAAACGCTGGAGCGCGAGATACCGCAGTTGCAGGAGATAGCGGGCAAGACATGGAAGAAGGAGGACGAGCTGAAACAGTTGAAGTCCGAACTTGCCGCCCTCGACCGCAAGATACAGTTGGAACTGGCTCCCAAGCACGAAGAAACGCCAAGTCAAGGGCAGGAACAAGGTGGCGGTCAGGACTTGCCGAAAGCGGAGAACGTACCGAAGCCGGACGATGCAGCCCGTGACTACATCCGTGACCATATTATAATAGGCAGGCCGGAGATGGAGCATCGAGAAGTCCGTGGCGTGAAGTTGTAAACGAAAGTCGTAACAAAGCCGATAATAAATTGTTTTTGTTATCGGCTTCTTTTATTGCAGATTTTAGTTAAAAGGACATATACCCGCTCCATGAAACAGCTGCCGTCTTTAATGCTGATAATCGGTTTTGTGTTGCCAACAAAAGCACTTCATGTTCTTGTCATCCATAGTTTGAAAATCATTTTGCTTGGCAATGCAAAGTAAAAGCATGGCAGGCAAAAGTCAATCGCCTTGCGCATTCGTGGAAATATTTGGCATAGATGTGGAAGTCTGTGGCATCTATTATTAAAACATAGACTATTTCAGCATTCTATATTGTCCAGGTGTCATACCTGTTTTTTGCTTAAAATATTTACCAAAAAAGGATTGATTGGGGAAATTTAATTTGTAAGCAATTCCTTGTACATCCATTTTTGATGATTTGAGTAGAACTTTTGCTTCTAATATTACATATTCGGTAATCCATTCCCCTGCATTTTTTCCGCTAACATCTTTTACTATAGATGACAAGTATTTTGGGGTTATGCACATTTGGGATGCATAAAACGAAATGCTTCTTTCTTTTTTAAAGTATTGAGTAACGAGTGATATGAATTTGCTAAAATACTCTTGTTTTCTTGAATTTGGGATTTCTTCTATTTTATGACAGCTAAAAATACCGCTTATTTCATAGAATAACACTTTCAATAAGTTTTGGGCAATTTCCTTTCGATATGGTGCATCCGCCAGTTTTACTCTTTTCTTGAGTAAAGAATAATACTCTATTAACCTTTCCAACTCATCATTGCTAAGTGTAGTACAAGGGTGTTTAATGGCATAAAAGAAGAAAGTTACTATACTTTCTACTTCATTTAGAACATCATCTATAAATGATGGAGATACGACGATGAATAATCCTTTGAAATTGTCACTGCGTTCATGATACTGTATGATATGTTCTGACATGAGTACAACCAACTGGCTACGGATAATATTGTATTCCTTAAGGTTTATACTTATCCTCGCTTGCCCTTCAAGACATATGGCAATGACGGCAGGTTCAATTCTTGTTGGATAGCGGAACTGAGAGATGTCGCGAAGATTGTCAAATATGGCAAATTCATTTCCTATAAAGTCGAATTCGTCATGACCATTGGCTGTGTCGATATTGATACTTCTCATATACATAATTCTTTCAAATTTTCCTTTTAGGACAAAATTACAAATAATAATTCGTGTAAAGCAATATACTCAGATGTTTTTTCGACCATCAGAATATTATCATCGGAAAAAAGGGCTAAGCTAAATCAATTCTTATTGCGAATTTTGCAATCAAATAAAAACAAAAGAATAATGAAGAATTTATTAACTCTGTTTGAAGTATGTGCAATCTTGTTGAATACAAGCTGTTCTGACAAGGGAAAAACTAATGATGCCGACAAAGATATAGGCATTCTTGTGCAAACAACCATCATCCGTGAGCAAGCCATGCCCTCAGTTTATGATTATGTAGGTACCATAGAAGAAATGAATAGTGTAATGTTGAGTTTTGAAGTAGGTGGCAACATTAAAAGTATGATGGTCAATTCTGGTCAAAAAATAAAACGCGGTGAACTTTTAGCATCATTGGAACCTTCTGAATTGCGCCATGCCTACGAAGCGTCATGTGCTGTATTAACACAGGCGGAAGACGCTTATAAACGGTATGGAGAACTTTACAGGAAAGGAAGTCTGCCCGAAATACAATGGGTGGAAATAGAGAATAAGTATAAACAGGCTGTTTCGGCCGAGAAAATGGCACGGAAGAAATTGGAAGATTGTGAACTTTATGCTCCATTTGATGGAGTAATTGCCGAGAAAAGAGCGGATATAGGAATGAATGTACTGCCAAGCCAACCTGTATTCAAATTGGTCAATGTTCAAAATGTAAAAGTAAAAATAGCTGTGCCGGAGAAGGAAATTTCATCCATTAAGTTAGGACAGTCTATTCTTTTTACCGTAGATGCATTAAATAATCGTTCATTTGAGTGTGTAGTAACGGAAAAAGGGGTTATGGCCGACCTTATATCACATACATACGAAGTAAAAGGAGAAGTGTCTAATACGGATGGTATGCTTATGCCGGGTATGGTCTGTCAAGTTGCATTAAGCTCACATGATAAAGAGAGTTGCATTATTGTGCCCATCCACGCAATCCAAGTCAAAGAAAACGGCGAAAAGTTTGTATGGCTTGAAAATGATGGGACAGCTAAAATCTGTCCTGTAGAAACGGGTGTATTATGTGGTGATGGAGTGATTATAAGTCAAGGACTTCATAATGGAGACAAAGTAATTGTTAATGGCTATCAGAAAATTAGTGAGGGCATGAAAGTTTTTGAACGATGAAAAAGACAGGTGTTATAGAAGGTGCGATGCATTATCATAAGATAGTGCTGTTAATAGTGTGTATATTAGTATTTATAGGCATGTATGGACTGTACAAAATGCCTAAGCAAGAATTTCCTACATTCACTATCCGACAAGGAGCAGTGGTAGCCGTTTATCCCGGCGCAACATCTTATGAAATGGAAGAGCGAGTGGCAAAACCATTAGAAAATTTTATATTTTCTTATAAAGAAGTCAACAAGAAAAAGACGTACTCGCAAAGCCAAGATGGTATTGTAATTGTTCTGATAGAATTGAATGATAACATAAAAGATAAAGATGCTTTTTGGTCAAAATTTAAGCATGGTTTGGCCGCATTTAAGACACAGTTACCATCTGGAGTCATCGCTTTGCAAGCAAAAGACGATGTGGGTGATACATCTTCTATATTGATAACATTGGAAAGTGAACAAAAGACATACAGGGAATTAGAAAAATATCTCGAAGAATTAAAAAATAGATTACGCCGGATTGATGCTGTTGCAAACCTTCGCAGTTTCGGATTGCAAAACGAGCAAATAACAGTGTATTTGGATCAGAACAAAATGGCCCAATATGGAATAGGTACATTTTCTTTGTTGACCAATCTGTTTGCACAAGGCTTTACAACCATGAGCGGCAACATTGATAACAGTCGTTTAGTGGTTCCTATCCATGTAGCTGATTCTTATAATAGTGAATACGAGGTCGGTGAACAAATTGTATATTCTGATCCAGAAGGACATATCATCAGACTGAAAGACATAGCCCGTATTGTCCGTGAATATCCAGACATGGATAGTTATATTAAGAATAATGGTAAGAAATGTATCCTTCTTTCCATAGAAATGCAAGATGGAAGCAATATAGTGGAAATGGGGAAATCCGTTCATAAAGTATTGGAAGACTATAAGCAGGAATTGCCCAAGGACGTACAGATGTTCAGTATCACAGACCAGAGTGAGGTTGTAAATGATTCCGTAAACAATTTCTTGCGTGAACTTTTGATTGCGGTCATTTCTGTTATCATTGTTGTAGTATTACTGATGCCTTTCCGTGTTGCGTGTGTATCAGCCATATCCATTCCCATTACCATTTTCTGTGCGCTCGCATTATTTTACCTTTTCGGGATAGAGTTGAATACGGTGACATTGGCGGCTCTCTTAGTAACATTAGGTATGGTAGTGGATGATTCCATAGTCATTATAGACAATTACATGGAAAAGTTAAGTCAAGGTATGACACGTTGGCAAGCAACTATAGCTGCGCCCAAAGAGTTTTTCATGTCCGTACTGTCTGCAACATTAGCCATAAGTATTACATTTTTTCCATTCCTCTTTACCATGCATGGAATGCAATTAGATTTTATTTTATCTTTCCCGTGGGCTATATCTATTATTTTAGGCATATCTCTATTAGTGGCATTGCTTCTTACTCCGTGGCTGCAATACAGTTTTATACATAAAAGTGTAAAAGCAGAGAATAAAAAAAGAAAAACTCCACTTGATTTTTTGCAAGAGGGATATGGTTGGTTGCTCGCCAAATGTTTTGCGCATCCGTATATTGCTTTATCCACTGGAGGATTATTGGCCTTGGTTGGCGGAGCATTGTTTTTCAATCTTCCGCAACGCCTGATGCCCATCGCCGATCGAAATCAGTTTGCCGTAGAGTTCTATCTTCCTAAAGGTACATCCATAGAGCAGACTGCGATTGTTGCTGACAGTTTGGAACATATTTTGCGCAAAGACAACCGCATTATTTCGGTCACTTCCTTCATAGGGCAAGGCTCTCCGCGTTTTCACGCCACATACGCACCACAGCTGGGAGGAACAAATTTTGCCCAATTCATCGTCAATACGAAAGGCAACGACGAGACAAAAGATATATTGGACGAATATGCTGACAAGTATGCGGATTTCTTCACCAATGCCCGTGTACGGTTTAAGCAGTTGGATTACAGCGATGCAGCGTATCCGATAGAAATCCGTTTGACAGGAGACAATCTGGATTCACTGCGTCAAGCCGCCGATACGGTGATGAAATATATGAACAGGAATACAAATCTCAAATTGGTGCGTACAAATTATGAAGAGCCATTACCGGGAGTCACCATACGTCCGAAGCAAGATGAATGTAGTCGTTTGGGAATGAATAGGGCTTTGTTACAAACGAATCTTGCCATTCACTTCAATAAAGGCATCCCTTTGACAACCATGTGGGAAGGAGATTATCCTGTTGGTGTCATACTAAAATCAGACAGGGATAAAGAAATTAATTTTAGCGATTTGCAGAATGAATATATCCCGGTAATGGGTGGTACGACCTCAGTCCCTTTACGGCAGTTGGCTGATATCGAACCGGATTGGACTCAAGGGACAATCGTAAGAAGAAACGGCGTGCGCACTCTATCTGTTGTGGCAGAGCCAAAACAAGGATGTAATGCTACCCAACTTACCCACGAAGTGCTTGACGAACTACAGAGGACTGAACTTCCACAAGATGTAACCATGAGTTTAGGAGGAATGGCAGAAAAGGATGCGGAAATACTACCAATGGTTGCAGCAGGACTGGTGGCATCCATTTTGATAATTTTCTTTATTTTACTTTACCACTTTAAGAAAATAGGGATGGCTGTTCTCAACTTGTCTTCGATTGCCTTGTGCATTTTTGGAGCAGCTATTGGAATGAAAATTATGGATTTTGAAGTGAGTTTGACATCTGTTTTAGGCATTGTCAGTCTGATGGGTATTTTAGTGCGTAATGGCATTATCATGCTTGATTATGCCGAGGAATTGCGCAACAAGGAAAACATGACTGTCCGTGAAGCGGCTTACCATGCCGGTCTCCGACGGATGCGTCCTATCTTTCTGACTTCCGCTGCGGCGTCTGTAGGCGTGTTGCCGATGATTATGGAACGGAGTGCGTTATGGGCGCCAATGGGAACTGTGATATTCTTCGGAACATTAATTTCAATGATATTAATTTCTACCATTCTGCCAATAGCCTATTGGCTTGTATTCAAGAAACAAAATAATAATAGTTTTATATCAGCATAACAATGAAACATTCAATTATATTCATCGGTTTGTGGTGTATGATAGCTTTTAATGCGTTTCCACAACATATACTCACCATTGATGACTGCCATAAATTGGCCTTATCAAACAATTATTCGCTTAAAATATCCCAAAACAATGTGATAGCCGCTAAAGAAGAACAGCATCAAGCATTCACCAACTATTTTCCTGTTGTAAGTGCTACGGGAGTAGCTTTTCAAGCGGACAAAGGTATGGCGGAACTTTCCGTAACGCCGGATATGAGTTTGAGCATGTTAAAAAATGGTCGGGCAGGCAGCATTACTGCCGTACAACCGGTATTTACAGGAGGGCAAATTGCTAATGGCAACCGTCTGGCAAAACTCGGCGTGGAAGTGAACCGTTTGAAAAAGGAGCAGACCGAGAAAGAAATAGCCTTGACTGTCGAGCAATATTTTTGGCAGGTAGTTGCATTACAAGAAAAGTTGAAAACAATCCAGTCTGTGGACACAATGTTAAACAGTTTATGTCATGATGTGACAACTGCTGTTTCTGCTGGAATTGTCAATAGAAACGATTTGTTGCAGGTACAGTTAAAGAAAAGCTCCATTGCAGTAGATAGTATAAACATAGTAAACGACATAGAGTTGGGAAAAATGTTATTGGCTCAATATATCGGACTTGAATATTATGACTTTGATTTGTCTTATAATATGGCCTACAACCTTCCTGCCCGTATGCCGGATAGCCTCTATTTTCCTCCCCTTTCTGCACTTCCTCAAACAACAGAATATACTCTGCTTCAAAAAAATGTTGAAGCAAACAAACTGAAAGTGCGAATGGCGATTGGCAAGAATTTGCCGAAGATTAGTGTGGGCGCGGGATATATGTACCATAATTTTTTAGACACAGACCGTTCTTTCGGCATAGTATTCGCATCTGTGGCTGTTCCTATTTCAAGTTGGTGGGGAGGAAGCCATGAAATAAGGAAACAGAAGATTCAAGCGGTAAATGCGGAATACAAGATGCAAGACCAATCTCAAAAACTCCTAATTAGAATTCAACAAGCATGGAATGATTTGGAAAATGCGTACAAACAATTGAGCATAAATTATGCTTCAATAGAACAGGCTAAAGAAAACCTCCGTTTGAATACTGATTATTATCATGCAGGTACGGTTAAGATCAATGATTTATTAGAAGCCCAATCCTTATACCAACAAAGTCTTGACAAATATACAGATGCTTATTGTGCTTATCGAATAAAAACCGTTGAGTACATGCAAGTTACAGGTAGAAAATAATAAATTGTCAATTATGAATAAGAATAAAATCGGAGAAAATGCCGGCATCGTCTGGCGTGCGCTACATAACAATAAGTGTTCTTGGGAAGAACTTGTAAAGGTCACAGAATTAAACCCGCTGGAGCTGGCAGCCGCTATCGGTTGGCTGGCGAGGGAGGACAAAATCCGTTTCTCGCCGGAACGGGGCATCATGTACTTCGAGGTGTATCATGAATGTTATTATTGACCGGAAGGCAAGCATGACGCGACAGAATTTACGAATAAGAATCCTTTTCGGGTACATCATCTTAATGGCAGTCATTGGCAGCATGGCCGCTATCTTGATGCATGAGCGCAAACGAATGCGGGAGATTGAATCGGAAAGTGTCGAGATACGCAGGATACGTCAGGACATAAATATGGTCCATTTATATATTACAGGACTCGCCATGTCGGGTGAAAGTGTTATCGGTTGGAAAGAGGCGGACTATCTGCGCTACCACGCACAACGGTTGCAAACGGACAGCCTGTTACAGTCATTGAAATCTTATTGCAAGGATTTTGTCCGCCCGGAACAGATAGATACCCTGCGTTTTATGTTACAAAGCAAGGAGGAACATCTGCGGCATGTCATGTCTGTATTTGAACGGCAGGAAGAAGCTGACAGCCTCTTAGTAAACCATTTGCCCGAAGTGGCGAAACGTGCGACCCGTGTACGCACTGTGCAGCAGAAGAAAAAAGGTATCGCAGGCTTCTTCGGCGGCAAAAAAAACGTGCAGGTACTTCCGTCAGCCAAGGAACTGCACGAGTTCAGCGACAGCCTGATCACCCTGCAACGGAAACAGGCGGCAGAAATGGATGCATACGCAGACAGCCTGCGCACACGCAACCTTACATTGAACGCCCAAATGAACCGCCTTGTCAGCGACCTTGACCGACAGGCACAAGCAGCTTTTCAGCAACGGGAACAGAAAATAGCGGAAGCACAAAGCCTTTCCATGCGTCTGTACACGGCTACCATATCGGCAGCCATCATTCTGTTGTTCCTGTCTTACCTCACAATTCACAGAGAGTTAAAGCGTAATGCAAACGAGAAGAAGAAACGAGAAAAGCTCATTGGAGAATTACAAGTAAGCGACAACAAAAACAAAGAACTGATACGGTTGCGGCGCAACCTCATACAGAACGTAAGTCATGAACTGCGTACACCTCTGACTGCCATCATCGGAAATGCGGAACTGGTCTTGCAGGGCAAGGAAGATGCGGAAAGAGTACACCACACGGAAGCCATACGCGAATCCGCCGGACGCATGGCGTTCATGATAAACAACCTGTTGGAGTATTTCCGTCTGGACAATGGAAAAGTGACCATAAATCCCCGTCCTTTCAAATTGAATACAATTGCCGAAACGCTTGAAATGGAGTTTACTCCGTTGGCTGAAGCAAAGAAACTTACGTTGAATGTAAACAGCCATGCGGTTGAAGTGGTCACTGGTGACAAGAACCGCATACTGAACATTGGCAGCAACCTACTGTCCAATGCCATTAAGTTCACTCCGAAAGGAACGGTTGTCCTTACCACGACATACAGGAACGGACAGTTTTCCCTTGTGGTGGAAGACACCGGAACCGGCATAAGCGAGGAAAAGCGGGATGAGATATTCAAGCCGTTCGAGCGGCTCGGCAATGCTGTCACACAGGACGGTTTCGGTCTTGGGCTTTCCATCGTCAAGCAGCTTGTCGGACTGATGAAGGGGAGCATTTTGTTGGAGAGCGTACAAGGCAAAGGAAGCCGCTTTACCGTCACCTTACCACTTCCTGAAGCGGAACAAGTTGCCGACGGTACAGAAAGGATTGAAAGGCGGTCTGTACCGGACTGTTCCATTATCCTGCTGGACAATGACCGGGTGATACTCGACATGATGCGCGGTATGCTCGTACAGAACGGTGCAAACTGTGATGCTTGTTTAACGGTAGGAGAATTAACAGACAAAATGAGGGACAAGGATTATGACCTGCTGATAACTGATTTGAAAATGCCGGAGATGAACGGTTACGAGGTATTGGAACTCCTGCGCACATCGGAGATTGGCAATTCCCGGACCATCCCTGTGGTGGCGGCAACGGCAGCAGGCTATATCACGCAGGAGGAACTTGTATCGCAGGGGTTCACGGCGATGCTCCCCAAGCCGTTCTCCATCGGCGAACTGCTGGATATCATAGGTATGTGTGTCAGGAAGAATCCCCGACGGCGACCCGACCTTTCGCCATTGCTCGCCTTCGGTGACGGGAAACGGACATTGGAACGGCTGGCAAGTGAAACGGAGAAAGAAATGGATGAAGTTCTGAAAGCGGCGGAAGCAAAGGACATGGAAGCGCTTGACGGCTGGGTACATCACCTTAGAAGTTCGTGGATGCTGATGAAAGCCGAACAGCCGTTGATGGTGCTGTACGAAGCAATCCATAAGGAAAACATATCGGAAAGTGAGGTAAACGCGGCTGTCAGTGAGGTATTGGCACAAGGAAGGCTGATTATGGAATTGGCAAGAAAGGAGGCGGAACAATGGGAAGAATAATCATAGTGGAGGACAACCTCACTTTTTCCGGATATGTATGCAGACTGCTGGAAAGCAAAGGCTTCCAGACAGCTTGCACATCCACCTGTAACGGGGCACGCAAGCTATTCGCAAAAATATGTGAGGACGACATCGTGCTTGCCGACCTGCGCCTGAACGACGGTGACGGCATCCTGTTATTGAAGGAATTGAGGAAACAAGGAAAGGACAACCCCTACATCATTATGACGGACTATGACGAAGTGCCTACCGCCGTCAAGTCGATGAAGCTGGGCGCAGAGGACTATATCCCTAAAAAGTTGTTGGAAATGAGCCTGCCTCCGCTCCTGAAAACCTTACAGGAAAAGATGGAACTGCACGATACGCCCATACACGAACGGCAGAGCGCGGCTTTCCGTGAGATAGACCGCAAGATAAGACTGGTTGCAACAACCAACATGAGCGTATTGGTGCTGGGCGAAAACGGAACGGGCAAGGAGCACATTGCCGAGAAGATACACGCGAGGAGCAAACGGTCAGGCAAACCTTTTGTAGCGGTGGACTGCGGCCTGTTGTCGAAGGAACTTGCCGCATCCGCACTGTTCGGGCACGAGAAAGGGGCGTTCACAGGTGCGGAAAACAATCGGAAAGGGTATTGGGAGGAAGCCGACGGCGGCACGCTGTTCCTTGACGAAATTGGAAACCTGCCGCCCGAAGTACAACAGATGATGCTCCGGGCATTGGAAAGCAAACGGTACAGGCCCGTAGGGAGCAACAAAGATATGGCATCTGACGTGCGCATCATTGCCGCTACCAACGAGGATATGCAGTCAGCAGTAGCCGAAAAGCGTTTCCGTCAGGACTTGTTCCATAGGATTAAGGAATACACGTTGAACATACCTCCATTGCGTGAGTGCCGTGAGGACATCATGCCGCTCGCGGACTTCTTCCGTGAACTTGCAAACAAGGAGTTCGGCAAACAGGTGAAAGGCTTTGATGCAGAAGCAAGAAAGCGGATGCTCGTCCATCCGTGGAGCGGCAATGTGAGGGAACTGAAAGGTACGGTACGCTCGGCGGTGCTGTTCACCGACGGAGATACGATAACGGCTGACAAACTGAATTTTGAAGAACCTCTGTTGTCGGGAGAAGCATCCTTGTCCTTGAAGAACGTGGAAATGGAAAAGAAACAGATAATCCGTGCGCTGAAGCAGGCGGGCGGCAACCGTTCGCTGGCTGCTGAACTGCTCGGCATCGGGCGCACCACGCTGTACAACAAGCTGAAAGCATACGGAATTGAATAAAAAACGAAAGGAAAATGAGAGATATTCGGGTAAAAAAGCTACCTTTGTAGCAACATTGGAGAATTTCGGGGTTACGGGCGCAAGTTCCGTACCCCGATGAACATATAGTATAGAATAAGACCGCAAGGCGCATCTGGTGAGAATCTGGAAAATTTGAACGACAGGATACGATTGCGTGATGCTTATGCTATGCCTCGGCATAGCGTGCATTTACGTGATTCCTGTCCGGCTTTCCAGAGCCATCACCAGAAGTAGCGTGATTTGCACGCTATTTTCGTTTGACGGCTTCCGGTCACAGAACATAATTAAAGAAAGACCGAATGGGAAAAGTTGTATTATTCGCCGTCCTTACGATGGACGGCTGCCTTACGGACAGTTCGGCGGAAGCCAAACAATGGCTTGCCGATGCGGACATGACAGACCGGTTTGGAATCACGGAAATGAAAGAAACCGCCCATATCTTGGATGAGAACACGCCCCTTACCCTGCTGTCCGACTGGGTGAAGGATAGCCCGTCCCATTCCGTTTATTTCATAGAAGCCAACGCTACAACGGCGGGTATCATCAACGGCATGATGCGATACCGCCAAGTGGATGAAATCATCCTATGCACGATACCGGTCATTGCGGGTAACGGCTACCGCCTGTTCCTGTCCGACCTGCCAGAAAGCAAATGGACTTGTGAAGTGAAAACATACAAAGACGGTTCGATGAAAGCCGTCTATCGCAAGTGCGATGCCGATGCCCGGCAGAAAAGCACAAATTTTATGGGCAGAATGTTCAGAAAATAAGCAGTTGTTCACTTCCTGAACGTTTTTTGAAAATCATTCATTCTGCCTTGAAAAAATTTTTTATTTTTATATCGCTACATATCAGCAGTTTATAAAAATTTCAGACATTCATTCCGGGAAAATGGACTTCCATTTGCCGTTACTGTTTACGTGCGCACACTTCAACCTAAGTGTAACAACGTAAAGACAGAAAGCAATGGAACATCTTATATTGACAAGAACCGAATTTTTCCGGCAGATAAATAACGATGGCGACCGCACGGGAATGGATGCGGCGTACAACGATTTCATCATGGCGGTCATATCCTTATGCACGGAAATATCACCGTCCTGCCATCCCTTCCTCACATTGAGTTATACGGAAACGGAACTGCAATACCACAAAGCCCTGCAAGATATGGGTACTGACCACGGCATGTACGTGCGCAAAGCCCTCGCCTTCGTGCGCAAGATACTGAAACACATTTCCATGCCACATAACCAAGTGCCGCCACTATCCCCCATCCCCTCCAAAGATGAAAAGAAAGACGATACGCCTGCCGATGCCCCGCCCATGCGGTGGACGGGCAAGGCGTCCGACCTCGTGGAACTTATCTATGGCATCAGCGAGATGGGCTGTATAAACGGCGGTGAAGCATCGCTGAAAGAGATAGCTTCCTACTGCTACAAGGTGTTCGGCGTACAGGCGAAAGGCTGCTACCATATCTATAATGACATCAAGATGCGCAAGAGCGAGAGCCGCACCTATTTCCTCGACCGGGCTGCGGAGAAGGTGAACAAGCGGATGCTGTTGGACGAGGAACGGGAGCGGCAAAGAAGATAAAATTTGATTTGTTGCTTTGCACGGGCAAACTGAAAAAGGGAAAATCCGTAACCCGGTCTGAACCGAGCTACGGATTTTCTCTTTTCGCCTATGGCGTACCTACTTGTTCTGCAACAGGTGTTGCAGCTCCGGGTCGGACTGGATGCGCTGCAACTCATCGGCGACAATCTGCCGCACCTCAGCACGGATGCGGTTGTAGTTCTCCTGAATCATCTCCTTCATACGGTCGTTGCCGTCGGCATCGGTGAAGTCCGTGATGACGGGGATAGGCTTGTAAGCCTGTTCCTCGCGTTTCACCTTCTCGGCATCCACCACTATCTCACAATGAAAAATCTTCTGCTCGATGCGCTCATTGAAGTTGTCCGCCACCGCGCCGACGAACATGCCCTGCGTGAGCGTGGAAATCTTGCTCGCCGGGATAAGGCTCTCCATCTGCGTGTTGATGGAGGTGGACTTGTCCTCGCGGTTGATGGTGATGCTCTGCCTCTTCTGCAAGATTTTGCCGAAACGCTCCGAAAGGGTCTTGGCGGTCTCGCCGACCACCTGACCGGAGAAGATGTTGCCCACTATTCACTAAATACATTCAGTGAAATTCAGTTTTATAAGTTATCTTTGTATATCAGTTATTTGCAGATATTTTCATTTGGTTTGCATACTCACAAAATTTCACGGGTTTAGAAAATATTGGTACTATTTGATACCATATTTCAGGATATATTTTGTACCTTTGCACCATAGTAACCAAGATATATCGCGTATGGATTTCATCTTCATCAAATCATCCAAGGCAGGAAAGGAGGACTACGGTTCCATCTATGCCCGTGTGCGCACCGGAAAGGCGAACATGAAGGTCGTGACGGGCTTCACCATCAAGCAACTTGAATGGGAAAAGTACCGCAGCCTGCAGTACACCTCGTCAGCCCTGATGTCGAGCATCGGGATAAAGTACGGGCAGTTCGCCCAAGTCCTCGCGAGGATAAAGGCGGCATTCGAGGCTGACGGGTTCAACCCAAAGGAGGCCAAGAACATCATCGAGAGCGTGAAACACGACGTGCTCAACGGAATGATGCAGATTGTGGAGGTCAAGCCCAAAGGCAGGATGCTGTTCGAGGATTTCCTCACCTCTTATATAGAAGACATGGAAACCGGACGGCGCACCAAGAAAGGCCGTACCGTGAAAGTCTCACCTGCCTATATAAAAGGTCTGCGCATTATCCAAAAACAGATTCTCAACTACCAAAAGGAAACCCACCGCAAACTCGGACTGGATGACATGACGATGGAGACACGCAACAGCCTTGTCGGTTACTGGAAGGAACGGGGCTTGATGCCCAACGCCATCAACTCGTACATGACCGATGTCCGCACGGTGGCAAAGGCGGCCTACGAGGATAAGCTGACCAAATGCGATGATTTCCGTCATTCCGACTTCGTGCCGAAAAAGGAGGAAGTGGACAACATCTATCTCACGCCGGAACAGATACAGGAAATGCTCGACCTTGACCTTTCCACCAAGGAAGCTGTGAAAAAGAGACTGGAATCACTTGACATCAGCGAGGACGAGAAATTGGCACAACTTTCCAAATGCCGCATCACCCATATCAGGACACTGGAGCACGTGAGGGACATTTTCATTGTGGGCTGCCTGACCGGGCAGCGTGTTTCCGACTATTCAAGGATATGCGAGGACATGATAACGGAAATAGGCGGCACGGAGTTCATACTCATCACACAGCAGAAGACGGAAAAGAAAGTCTATATCCCCGTTGACAGGCGAGTAAGAGCCATGCTTGCCAAGTATGACGGCAAGCTGCCCCCGGTTCATCCCAATGAAATGAACAAGCTGGTGAAGACCATCGGCCTGTTGCTCGGCTGGACACATGACTGCGGCTTTGACGAGAAACGTCTCAACCCCAAACGTGGAAGGAGGTTCTGCGACATGCTCCTTTCCCATACAGCCCGAAGAAGTTTCGCCACCAACGCGTACAAGGCTGGCGTTCCTCTTCCTTCCATCCAAGCCATCACAGGACACAGCAGCGAGGCGCAACTGCGCCGCTACCTGAAACTGGATGCGGAGGAAAAGGCCGTCATAGCGTTAAAGGATTTTAAGGGTATCATCGAAATATAAGGAGGTGCTTATGGAAAAATCAAGGTTTGACATTATTAGCGACCTGTTCAAGCTGTCCAACGTAATCAGTGAGAGCCTGAAACTTGCGGAATCGCTTGTCGGCAAGTCTTCCGGCAGTGGCGAAACGGATTGCAAGGATATTTGCCGGAACATCAGATACAGCCTGAAGCCCCTGCCTTTTCTTTTGGCCGGCATCAGGAAATATGTCACCGAACACGAGGATAAGGAGCTGGCACGGAAATTCGTCGGGCTGCACGATGACACGAAAAGGCTTCATGGTATCTGCTCCAAATATGCGGACTTGAACAAGGCGGCTTTCCGTACAGGGGTGGCTTACCTGAGCATGGAAGTCATAAGGCAATACTTCTTTCCCGAAAAAGAACAGGAGCAAGTATCGCCGGAAGGTTCTGATATTTCTACCAAACCAATGACACGTACCGAAGCCACCGACTGCATCGACACCATCCGTGCCGCAATACGGAAGTGTGCAAAGGATTCAGACGGGAACAGAGGGAAAGAAATGTATGCCATGCTTGCCAAAGTGGACAAGGCGAAAATCCAAGCCGTCAAGGAATATATTGTCAATGCCAACGACAAGGATTTGGCGCAACTCTTCACGGAATATTTTGCAGAAGCCGTCCACCTTTCCATGCTGCCCCAAAATGATGATGTGAAAGCACAGTCTGCCGGAATAAAGATGTTCCATATCGCCATGACGATGGGATATGTCAAGAGGAACGTACTGCATGAAAGCGCATCCAAGGCAATATCCCCTTGTATCGAAGAAGTATCATCCGGTTTTACCGTCACAGATACAATGCAAGGCGGTACGTTCAGCACGACCGCGCAAGTTCCCGTTTTAAGGCTGTACCGTTTCCTTACCACCTTCACCGTACAGAGCGGCCCCGACAAGGGCAAGCCTCTATTGGACGGCAATGCCGTTTCCGACCGGGACTTCCTCCGTGCCGTCATGCGTGCCGACTATTCCACGATATACGGCAGTTGCGTGAAAGGCAAGATGCGCTGTGTCGCCATCCTGCTGTCCAAAGCCTACTTCAAGGACTGGAAAGGTTACAGGGCATCCGCTGCCCGTTCCATGGGGCTGACACCCGAAAGCCTCGCCAAGTATAACGTGGAGAAAACCTTTATAGCGAAGCTCAAAGAGCTGCTTCCCATGATAAAATAGTGACATAACCCACAGGTGGCTACAATTCACCACAACCCACAGACTTCCACAAGCCGTTAAGCACCAGTTGTTTGACGGCTTTTTTCATGCGGTGTCATTTCACAGAATACCACAAATTCACAGGTTTTATTATTGCCCTACCTTTGCCGCCACGAACTTAAAATCAGTGAATTATGACAGATAAGACAGAAATGGTACTGGTATCGCGCGACGAGCTTCAACAGCTTATCGGCGCAAGCGTGAGGTGCGCGTTTGAGGAATACCGGCAGGAACAGGCACCACAGGACACATCGGAGTATTACACCATCCGACAACTGGCGGAGAAATGGGGCGTGAGCATAGCGACCATCTGGCGGCACGAGAAGCTGGGACACATCAAAGGACAGCGGATAGGACGGCGTGTTCTGTTTCCCAAGGAACAGATAGACCGCATCAAGAGCCTGAAAGCCACCAACAGGAAGGCCGACAAGAACGCCAAGGGATAATTTGTAAGACGCACAACAAAAAAAATGTCAAGGCTTATGAAGAATTTGAAACAACTTGTTTTGCCGTGCTACAAATTGGAGATGGCAATGTCCGTGGAGGCATGGTACTTCCTGCACGGGAGTACGGACGGGATATGCAACCTTACCTATCTTCTTTCCCTTTTGTCGAAGATGACAGTATCGGAAGTACAGAGCACCAAACGGGGATTGGGCTATGCCGTCCATCCCGGACAGGTGGACAGCTCCATGCTGGTACTGGCCAAGGAATGGGGTATCGGGCGCAAGGCGGTGTCCCGTCTGTTGGAGGATTTCTCGGAACGCGGGCTAATCCGTGTTGATTCCAATCCCGTGACTTCCATCATAGACATGGTGTGCGTGAAGTCGTGGATGATAGCAGGGCGGCTCATCGAGAATCCGACATACCGCCAGACAATCAAGGCATACGAAGGGGTACGGATTTTCCTTTTCAACGGGCAACAATTAGAGACCTTGCGCCGCAGTTCGGCAAGGAAGAAGAAAGAAAAACCGATAGAAGAAACGGCAGAGGGAACGGATGGCTTACCGTCCATGAATCTGACCGGTTCCAATCCTATTATAGAAGGTACAGGAACAGCGGAAACCGAAACGGCAGCAACAACCGAAAGCGAAGTGGAAAGCACTGTGGAAAATGCCGTTGTGGATGCCGACAACACACCTGTTTTAGAGGATGGCAATACTCTGTCCGGCTCACAGAAATGGAAACAGCCACAGGAATGAAGCGGCAGGAATGGCAAGCGACAGCGTTTTAGAAGGGATAATTTTTAGGGCTGGCAAGTTAATGTTTTCGTCCACGAAAACCACGCCACCAATGGCGACCCGGCCACACGGGAAACGGCAAGCCCGGATTACAGCCCTAAAAAACAGAACGGTTTAACGGATAAAAGAAAACGGATATGACATATCAGGAGAACAGAAACAAGGGAGGCCGCCCCAAGGCGGTGAAAGGTAAGGCGCGGACAAAGACCATATCCACACGGCTCACGCTTGCCGAATGGAAAGCGGTCATGAAACGGATAACAGGTGCAGGCAAGAAGCCGTCACACTTCCTGCGTGATTTATTACTATACGGCAAGGTCGTGTCTGCACGGACACAGGAAGACAGGCAGCAGATAAGGATGCTGGAGGGAGGATGCAACAACCTGAACCAACTGGCGAAGATGGCGCACCAGCAGGGCTTTTCTCTTTTGAAAGGCAAAATCATGGACTTGCTGGACGAGTTCAACAAAATCATAGAGAGGATATGATGGGCGACTTGAAAAAACGGGCAAGCTTCGCCAGAGTGGTGAACTACGTGAACAACCCGAAGAAGGCAAGGATCATCGACTGCAAGGACGTGAGGCTTGATGACAACGCCACCATCGCAAGAAGTATGCAGGGACAGGCGAACGACAAGCCGGGGCGCAAGCTGAAAAATCCGGTGTACCATATCTCGCTGGACTTCGCACACGAGGACACACCCAAGCTGACAGATGACCTGATGGTCGAAATCGCCCGTGAGTATATGCGGCGCATGGGTATAACGAACACCCAATACATTGTGTGCCGCCATACCGACAGGGAACACCAGCATCTGCATATCGTAGCCAACAGGGTGGACAATGACGGGAACACCATCAGTGACAGCAACGATAATGTGCGTAATGTAAAAGTATGCAAAGCTCTCACGAGGGAATACGGACTGCACTTCTCCAAGGGCAAGATGAACGTGAAACGTGATCGCCTGCGTGGTAAGGACAAGGTGAAATACCAAATCTATGACGCTATCAAGGCGGCATTACCCTGTTGTAACTGCTGGTCGGATTTGTGTGACAGGCTGGCAAAGCAAGGCATCGGGGTATATTTCAAGTTTGACAGACGCAAAGGTAAAATCCTCGGAGTGTCGTTCACGAAGAATGAAATCTCGTTCAGCGGCTCACGGATAGACCGTAGCATGGGCTTTTATAAGTTGGATAGGTTGTTTGGAAACCGCATTGCCGAGGGCATGGAATGGCAGCCCCGTGTGCAAGAACAGCCACAACCGATCTGGCATAATATGGCAGATACTTTTATAAGAGAGCCGTCACCGGCTAAAACGGAAGCGGACGGCAACGGCAGTACTTCTACTGAATCCGGTTCAAACATCGTTCAAGTGACCATCGGCACACTCATGGAGTTGTGCGTGCAGCCGCACCAAGCCAAGGTGTCATCCGGCGGCGGAGGTGGAGGAAACGAAAGCGGCTGGGGCGATAATGACAACGGCAAGGACAAACTTAAACCAAGAAGGAGAAGAAGATGAAGGACAACAAACAGAACATGGCCGATCTTATCGGGGCATTGGCAGAAGACATCGAGGAAATCAAGAAGAAACTGGATGCAAAAGACAGCCCGGACAAGGACGAAGCACAGAAAAGATTGGAAGCAAAGCTGGAGCCTGTTATAAGTTTTTTTAATGGCAATGCACCGGAAAATATCAATGCCATTTTCGGAAGCAAAGAGGCCATCAATGAATACAAGCAATCAATAGGTGATGAAGCGGTAGCGAGTCTGCGGTTATACAACGAAGCCAACGAGAAGGATATGCGCAAGCATGGAGTTCCCACTATCCAGGAACAGCTCAACAAGATACTGGAGTTGCTGACAAGCCACATGGAGAATGAGAGGCTGGCTTCGGAAAAGTTGCAGACAAAGCAAGGCTTCATATCTGGACTGTGGCAGGCAATCCGCCCGGACAAGGCAATAAGCGCAATAAGGCTGTTATGGAGTAAAGTTCCCGATGGCTGGCACAAGAACCCTTACGCATGGGCTGGTATCGGTTGTATGCTCGTATTCTTTGCCCTGTTTGCCGTCAGTTGGGTACAATGGCATGAGTACCGGGAAGAAAACAGGCGGTTGAGAACGGTTGCAGACAAACACCATGTGACTACAATCATGCTTAACGAGTTGCACCCAGGACTGGCTGTGACCGTCGGAGCTTACGAGAAACTGGTGGATGTTGTCGGTGCGGATTCCACTTTAGTCATATTCAACAGGCAGGTCAAGACAGTGAGAGAAGAAGAAAAACAATCCAAACAACAAAAATAAAGTGAATGGCATCCATAAAAGTGAAATTTCGTCCTTCCACCGCAAGCGGCAGGGAGGGCAGCATCTATTATCAGGTAATCCACGGGCGCATAGTCCGCCAAGTCAAGACGGACTACCGCATATTTGACACGGAATGGGACAAGAGAACTTCCTCTGTGAAAATCCTGCCCGAAATCGGTGAAAACAGGAAACGGTATCTCCGTGAAGTGGTGGAACATATTGACTGGGACACCAGACGGTTGAAAGCCATAGTCGTCCAATGCGACAGGCAGGGAGGAATTTATTCCGCTGACAGCATCGTCGAGAAGTTCAACGGGCAAACGGGCGAACAATCGCTGTTCCGTTTCATGCAGGGCATCATAGGACAGTTGAAGCAGCTTGGCAAAGTCCGCACATCAGAAACCTATACGGCGGCATTGGCCAGTTTTATGAAGTTTCGTGAGGGGCAGGACATACTCTTGTGCGAGATAGACGGCAACGCCATGATGCTTTACGAGGCCTGGCTCAAAGGCAAGGGCATCTGCCCCAACACGGTTTCCTTTTATATGCGCATACTCCGTGCCGTTTACAACCGTGCCGTGGAAAAGGAACTGACGGAACAGAAGCATCCTTTCAAGCACGTTTACACCGGCATCGGGAAGACGGTAAAACGCGCCATCCCATTGAAGTCCATCAAGCACATTAAGGAACTTGATTTGACTCTGAAACCGCATCTGGATTATGCAAGGGATATGTTTCTCTTCTCCTTTTATACCCGTGGCATGTCATTCATTGATATGGCCTATCTGAAAAAATCGGATTTGAAGAACGGAATAATCACGTACCGTAGAAGAAAGACCGGGCAGCAGCTCACAGTCAAATGGGAGAAGTGCATGGAAGACATCCTCGCCAAGTACGGCGAAAATACAGCCACCCGCTACCTCCTGCCGATAATCACCAACCCATGCTCCGATGAGCGGACACAATATCGTAACGCCATCTGCCGCATCAATGTGGCGTTGAAGGAAGTCGCCGGTCTGGCAGGATTGAACATACCGCTGACCATGCACGTTGCCCGGCATTGTTGGGCGAGCGTTGCCAAGAGCAAGAACATCCCTCTTTCTGTCATCAGCGAGGGCATGGGACATGATTCGGAAGAGACCACGCGCATCTATCTCGCATCGCTTGACACAAGCGTGGTGGACAAGGCGAACAGCCTTATCCTGAAAGATTTTTGACCGAATGTTTATGGTGAAATGTGTTGAGCGAAAAGACGACTCTCTTGATAAGAGTTATAGTTGATATTGCAAAGGTACGCATAATATTTCAAATACCGTGTTCATTCCTCATTTATAATGATATATGAAAGGCATTTTGTGAGAATCTGTTTTGCAAATACGTCAGATTTTGCCAGTATAGCACTGATTATTAGAGCCCGTTCCTATGAAATATATCTCTTATCAAGAGATGAATTTCAAGGAAATACTACATAAATTTCGTACCGAATCATTCACAGAAAAGGAAAAAGGTACAAAGTTCGAGCGACTGATGCGCTCATGGTTATTAACAGACCCACGCTACAATGAACTTGAATCGGTCTGGCTATGGGAAGATTTTCCGGGGCGAAACGATTTTGGAGGTAATGACACAGGTATCGACCTTGTGGCCAAAACTGAATTGGGTGACTATTGGGCTATTCAGTGTAAATGCTATGCTGAGAATACAATCATAGATAAACCTGCTGTAGATTCATTTCTCGCTACTTCCAGCCGCACGTTCACAAACGAGGTAACATTCCAAACAGTCCGTTTTTCAAATCGTATTTGGATTTCAACCACAAACCATTGGGGAACTAATGCAGAAGAGGCTATCCGAAACCAGGAACCACCTGTTACGCGCATCGGTATGGCAGACCTTGATTCATCTCCTGTGGACTGGCAAAAGCTGATGGACGGTCTAACCGGCAATTCTGCATTAGTGGAGGGCAAGAATCCTCGTGAACACCAATTGAATGCCATATCAAAAGCATACGTTCATTATATGGCAGATGGCAACGAGAGGGGCAAACTCATTATGGCTTGCGGTACAGGTAAAACCTACACTTCGCTGCTCATTGCAGAACAGTTGTTTGGCAACAAAGGCTTGGTGCTGTTCATGGTTCCGTCCATCGCCTTGTTGGGGCAGTCGCTCAACGCATGGTCGGCAGATGCGAAGAAGCCCATTAAGGCTGTCTGTATTTGTTCCGATTCCAAAGCCTCACGCAAAACCACCAAGGGATCTGACGATACGGACGACAGCGTGGTTGACCTTGCCGTACCAGCATCCACCAATCCACAATCCATTGCATCCCAATTAAAAAAATATCGGAATCATGATGGCTTGGTAGTCGTGTTCTCCACCTACCAATCCATAGATGCCGTTTCTGCTGCTCAACAGGAAATTTTATCCGAGACAAACGGAGAATATGGTGTGTTTGATTTCATCATCTGTGACGAGGCACACCGCACTACCGGTGTAAAAATAGCCGAAAAGGATGAGAGCAACTTTATCAAGATACATTCCAATGAGAATGTACAAGGTCGGAAACGCCTTTATATGACTGCCACACCGCGTTTGTATGGGGAATCTGCCAAGATAAAGGCATCGGAAAAGGATTGCATTCTCTGCTCGATGGATGACAAAGCCATTTATGGAGAGGAATTTTATCGCGTGAATTTCTCATACGCCGTTCAAAATAGTTTATTGACGGATTACAAGGTGCTTGTCCTTACCGTTAGTGGAGATGATGTGCCTGACAACATAAAACAAGACATCACCAATTCTACCACCGAACTGAATTTTGACGACACATCCAAGCTCATTGGAGTAATAAACGGATTGTCAAAAATGATACAGGGCGATGACCATCGCACATGGGATGCCGACCCACGCATGATGCGCCGTGCCGTGGCGTTCTGTTCAGCCATAGGCAACGAAACAAAAGCCGGAACTTCAAAATATGTAGCTTCGGTGCTTCCAAGAATATCCGGGAAATACGAAGAAAATCTTGATTCAGAAAGCCTTTCGCATACCGTTTCAGTAACGACACGGCATATAGATGGTTCTATGAACTCGCAGGAGCGTAATGGAATCCTGCAATGGCTGGCGGAAGAGTCTGACAATGAACGTGAATGCCGTATTGTAACCAACGTGCGTTGTCTGTCCGAGGGTGTGGATGTGCCGTCTCTTGATGCCGTATTGTTTCTTTCTGCCCGTAATTCGCAGGTGGATGTGGTGCAGTCGGTTGGCCGTGTGATGCGTACATTTCACAAAGGGCAATCCGATGAAAAAAAGTATGGATATATCATCATCCCTATTGTAGTGCCATCCGATATTTCGGCGGAGGAAGCTCTTGACAACAACAAGACATTCGATGTGGTGTGGGCTATCTTGAACGCGCTCCGCTCACACGATGACCGTTTCAACGCAATGGTAAACAAGATAGCTCTCAACAAGCAGAAGCCGAACAAACAGACCGGTACACCGTCTGTTACCATAGGCAGACCGGGCTTGGGTGCAAATGATGGAGAAGCGGAAGCACAACAAATTGAGAATGCAGAAATTGCCAGACAGTTGGAACTTCGTTTTGGTGAGATACAGGACGGCATGTATGCCAAACTCGTGGAAAAGTGCGGTGACCGTCTTTATTGGGAGAATTGGGCAAAGGAGGTCGGTCTTATTGCGCACAAATTTATTGAGCGTATTTCCAAACTTATTCAGTCCGGCGTACACAAAAAGGCATTCAATGAATACCTGAAGGGATTGCAGCGTGACCTTAATCCATCGGTGGATGCCGCCCAAGCCATTGAAATGCTGGCACAGCACATTATTACCCGACCTGTATTTGATGCACTGTTTTCAGATTACCAGTTTGTCAATAATAACACCGTAAGCCGTTCCATGCAGCGTATGATAGACCTATTGCAAGAACAGGCTTTTGAAAAAGATACTGAGGTGTTGGAAAGATTCTATCGCTCGGTAAAGACCAATGTAGGCGGTATTGATAATTTGGAGGGTAAGCAGACAATCATAAAGAACCTCTATGAAAAGTTTTTCAAAGGTGCGTTTCCGCTTACAGTGGAGAAACTGGGTATTGTTTATACACCGGTGGAATGCGTGGATTTCATCATCCGTTCAGTGGATGATATTCTCAAAGCAGAGTTCAAGACTTCGCTGACGGAGCAAAACGTTCATATCCTTGACCCATTTACAGGTACAGGTACTTTTATTACTCGTTTGTTGCAGTCCGGTCTTATTCGACCTGAGGATATGGAGCGCAAGTATCAGAATGAAATCCATTGCAATGAGATTGTATTGCTGGCCTATTATATTGCTGATGTGAATATCGAATCTGTATTCCATGACATTACCCACAGGGAGACGTACTTACCGTATAGCGGTATCTGTCTGACCGATACGTTCCAGTTGGCAGAGAAAAAACATAACGAATTTTTCACCGAGTTTTTCCAAGATAATTCCAAACGAGTGAAAAAACAGATGGCTACGCATGTGAGGGTGATTGTCGGAAATCCGCCGTATTCCATTGGACAAAAGTCCGCTAATGACAATGCACAGAATTTATCTTATCCATATCTTGATAAACGTGTGTCGGAAACGTATGCTGTGAAGAGTTCGGCTACTTTGAACAAATCTCTTTACGACAGCTATGTAAAGGCGTTTCGTTGGGCTTCCGACCGCATTCCTCTGAATGAAGGAGGAATTGTTGCATTCATAAGTAATGGTGCATGGATTGACGGAGCTGGGCAGGAAGGTATGCGTAGATGCTTTGAAGATGAATTTACCTCTATTTATGTGCTGAATTTACGTGGCAATGCACGTACATCAGGGGAACAACGGCGTAAAGAAGGAGGTGGCATATTCGATGCAGGTTCACGCACACCCATTGCCATTACTTTCCTCGTCAAGAATCCGGCAAAGAAAGGGCAAAAGGCAGCTATCCATTATCATGACATAGGTGATTACCTTACTCGTGAACAGAAACTCAAAATGGTAAAAGACTTCCGTTCCATTTCTTCGCAGAAATTGGAATGGCAGATTATCACACCTAATGAAAAGGTTGATTGGATAAACCAACGCGATGGGGTGTTTGATAATTTGATTCCATTAGCTCCTGAAAAGAAATTTGCTCTGAATGCTCAAAGTGTATTTAGCACTTATGCCATTGGTGTAGCAACCAATCGTGATGCTTGGGTGTCTGGATTTTCAAAAGATAAAGTTACAAGCAATATGCGTTCTATGATTGATTTTTATAATCAGCAAATAGACGAAAATAAGTTATCAACAGATACGACAAAAATAAGTTGGACTGTGAATCTAAAAAAGGATCATGAAAGTAAAGTGAGACATAGTCTAAAAGAAAATGCTTTTGTGGAAACATTTTATAGACCATTCAATAGAATTAACTTGTATTATCATCGACCATTTATAGAACGACCGGGGGTATGGAGACAATTATTTCCAACCAGCAGCAATACCAATCTTGTTATCGCTGTAAGTGGAATTGGTCAACAAAAGCCATTTGCATCATTGATTACAGATAGTATTTCTGATTTGCAGGTTGTTGATAAAGCGCAGTATTTTCCTCTTTATTGGTATGAAGAAAATAAGAATCCGCAAGCTACACTTTTTGATGATGCGGAAACAGACAAATATATTCGCCGGGACGGAATAACCGACTGGATTCTGAAAGAAGTCCGTAGCCGTTTCGGAGGTTCAAAAGCTATAACTAAAGAACACATCTTCTACTATGTGTATGGACTACTTCATTCTCGGCAATACCGTGAACGATTTGCCGATGATTTGAAAAAGTCATTGCCTCGCATCCCCCTTGTGGATAACGTGCAAGATTTCATGTCCTTTTATAAGGCAGGTAAAGAACTTGCCGACCTGCATCTGAACTATGAACAAGGCATAAACGAACAAGTTATTGGACGAGAAGATGATTATTCTTTTTTCGCTGCAATGCCTATGTCGGCTCATAAGGCTTGTGGCGTAGAAGTGAATGGCGATATGGATATTTGGCAGAACAACTGGACGAACGAAACATACCAATACTTTGCAGTTGATAAAATGAGGTTTGCCAAAATTCGTGACGAAAATGGAACGCTCGTTGCTGATAAGGCACGCATCATCTATAATGACCATATTACCATTGAGAACATCCCACTCAAAGCATACGAATATGTCGTTAATGGTAAATCCGCTATCGAGTGGATAATGGAACGCTATGCCATCACCATCGACAAAGCGTCCCAAATCAAAAATGATCCAAACGACTGGTCACGAGAACATGAACAACCACGTTATATCCTTGACCTGCTTCTATCTGCCATTATGCTATCTTGCCAAACAGTGGATATAGTCTATTCGCTGCCAAAATTGAAATTCTAAGTTAATAGGATAGGAACAATAAAGCTGTGTGTGATAATACATACACAGCTTTATTACAAATATTGAACGCTCTTTAAAATCCATATTTTAGCAAGTCATAATAACAAACAAGTTTTCTGTAATAGCTTCTATATTGTCCTTTATTAACCATATAATGCTCGTAATTATCAACCAAAAATTTTTCGATTAGTTCTATGTCATCAGATTGTAATTTGGCATATATAATAAAAAAGCACACTTTGTCCTTGTCAAGTTGCTTTATAAGATCAGCGATGCTTTTATTGCTATATTTTTTAGCAAATGTATTTTTATAACTCTTATTTTCTAAATCATTTTTCTTATACAATAATAAACCTGTGTAAGGTGACTTTTTTAATTTTTCGATTGAATTAACTCCCACATCTCTCAGAAATTTATATTTTGGCACATAACCTTGACACTCTGGTATTGACAATTTGAGAATGCTGTCAGAGTCTAAATGAGCCTTATTGATGTTTAATACATCTTTGATTATTTCATTTACACCAATTGATTTATAACCAATAGATGATGGTTGATTAGAAACGACTCCAATACCCCAAAGAAATTCGATATCAGACTTTTTGTCTATATTATTACCGTCAATAACAGCCATTTTATTTTGGGGATCCTGTGTTAAAATGAGCTGATAAAATTGTTCTTTGCAACATCTTAAAACTTTTGCTGGAATTTTTCTCTGAATTGAATTTATGGCATTATAAACTGGTTCATAGCTATAGGCCGATACAATACATATTGGCAAGTTTGTATCACCAATAAGCATAGATGATTCTTTAAACTCAGGTATAGCATTAGGATCATCGTTGTATTCAATAAATATCAAATTATTTTGTAATAACCTTAATTTTTCGGTATTTAGACATGATACAATAGACGAAATCAGTGATATGATGTTAGGGTCATTTAAAGAGTAACCTATAAAGATAATAGGATGCTCAACGAAAATAGTTATTAGTTTAGCTGCTAAATATGGATTTTTGATAGAGAACGTATCGTAATCTTTTTGTGTGACAACTAAAGAATCTGGTTCTGTTATAGAACCGTGAATCTTAAATATTTCACCCATTAATATACTATTAGAAAACAATAATTCCTCCTGTCCGATATAAACCTCATAAGATGGAAACAGTTGTTCTATAAATGTATCCCAATTGGTCGTTATTATGCTATCAACATTAAGCTTTTGAAGTATCTCTATTTCTTTACTGAGATTAAGATAATCTGATATTGATGGTTTTAATTTAGATTGCAAATACTCAGATATTGCATATTTAAAGGCAGATTCATCCGTTGTAAGATTATCTCCATACTTTTCTCGAAAGGAGAAAAACTTCTCATCACTCCATATCTTATCTTGAAAATCTTTTGCGATTAAACTAGCAACTTGTGGCAAGTTTCCATTAGCATTCGACTTATAATATCCATATGGTTTCCCAACTTTATCAGCAAACACTTTCAATAATTCATCCCACTTTTCTAACCCAATATATCTTCTTGAGAATCCAGAGCCTAAGAAGAAAAATGGAGATGTTGCTTTTTGAGATAATACTTCGATTAATTTCTTTTGAATATTCATATTTAACCTTTTGAATATTTAAAAATAGGAATTTATTTAAACAAGTTTTTGTGTTTGATGTTTTTATGTCCATAGCGAATTATCTTTCCAGTCACAATTAAAGCCCATCGCTGCAATATCTATTGACGGAAAATCAGCCAACAAACCCGAAAGTTTTTCGTTGAAATTGTTGTTGGGAGATACGGATGAGAGAAAATATTGGATTATACACAAACGATAGAAAATTCTCTTCTTATCCACTTTTGAAGTATCAATCCATGCGTTTTTTGTTTTCTTTGGTTCTGCTGGATTGAGCATAAAATCCCTATTCCAAATTCTTGCATGGTGGCAACACATATTGCGGAGGTTGGCAAGTACCGTCAGCCACGAGACAAAAACCTGTGGTTTCAGACCGAAATAACCTGCAATGCGCTTCATTAGTTGGTTGCTGGCTATATTGGAATAGATGTAGTTCAAGTTACCGAAGGACAACACTTCCGTTATCATCCATGCAGGAGGGTAGTCCTCAATAAAATTTTGTCGAAAATCTACAATGTAATCTTCCTTGCTTGAAGCTAATTCCTTTTCTATAATTGTCAAAGTTTGGTTGAACTTTTCCTGATTGGCAAAATATTCCGGTTTGGTTATCCAAAACTTCTCTTCCAACTCTTGGCAACCGACATTTGCCAATACACTGCGGATGGCTACTTCTATTTTCTCTATTTCGTTGAAAAGGAGAAGACGCAGTTTCTTGTCAAAGCGATAGAGCGTCAAGACTTGTTCAAAGGTAGTACCCTCTTTTAGTACCAGCTCACTCTTAGGGCTTTTATAGAATGGGTAAATGTATGCAGACAAACGATGATAACCAATGTTCATCAAATAATTTTCCACCCTATATTCATCTTTTATAAGCATCCCCCTTGATTTTAGTACTTGAACTATCTGTTCCGGAGAAGAGTACGGTTTGGCGAAACTTGTTTTCATATATGTATAATAAAAAACGACCCGCCGATTTGAGCATTGTGAAGAGGCTTGGCAGGTTCTAATGGTGCAAAGGTAGTAAAAATGTTTGGAATAGCCAAATAAACTGGGGTATAATCACTAGAAAAACTTGAAACACAGATCGAATAGCTATATCTTCGCAAAACAAATCAGTATTCAATAGAGCATAAGTTGGAATTTCAATGTAATTACCACAAAAACTAAATAGTGATACTAAAATGGTACTAAATTGCAAAACTATTCTTTTATATATACCATAAAATATAGTAAATCAGTTTATTACAAAATTATATATCTTGTTGCCCATGATTCATCAGAAACAATTGGCCGAAAATTGCGATATTTTCTGTGAAAAAGGGGTATTCACTGTAGATCAGTCTCGAAAGTTATTGAAAGCTGCGCAAGCTCTAGGCTTCGGTGCCAAGTTGCACGCTGATGAAATTGTCAGCTTTGGAGGAGCAGAACTGGCAGGAGAATTGAAGGCCCTCAGCGCCGACCATCTGTTGCAAGCATCCGATGAAGGCATAAAAGCTTTGGCACAAAATAATGTAGTAGCCACTCTATTGCCACTAACTGCCTTTACACTAAAAGAGCCCTACGCCCGTGGCAGGAAAATGATAGACAGCGGCTGTGCCGTAGCCCTTGCCACCGATCTAAATCCAGGCAGTTGTTTCTCCGGTTCCATCCCGCTAACTTTTGCTCTAGCCTGCATCTATATGAAACTGACCGTTGCAGAGGCTATCACAGCCATCACACTGAACGGTGCGGCAGCTCTCGGACGCGCCGACCGCATCGGAAGCATAGAAGCCGGAAAACAGGGAGACTTTGTTTTACTGGGAACCGACACCCCCCATATATTACCTTATTATACAGGTATGAACGCAGTCAAGCTGACCATCAAAGGAGGACGTATTCTAAATTCAAATTAACCAATTAAATACTAATAGCCATGTTAACAGAACTTACCATCAAAGAATTTATCAATAAAGTACTCAGTAATGATCCTGTCCCCGGTGGCGGCAGTGTTTCAGCACTCAATGGAGCCCTTGCCACCTCACTGGCAGCTATGGTAGCCAATCTTACCATAGGCCGCAAGAAATATGTAGAAGTGAACGAAATTATGGAAGATCTTTCTGTTCGTTTCGAAGAACTCACCCGCCAGCTGATAACCGATGTAGACCGTGATTCAGAAGCATACGACCGTGTTTTCTCCGCATTCAAACTTCCAAAAGAAACGGATGAAGAAAAGGCTATCCGCAGTGAAACCATACAGAAGGAAAGCAAATATGCCGCCCAAGTGCCTATGGAGGTGGCACGTACCGTCCACTCCATTCTGCCCATGATTGATGTGGTAGCCAGAAAAGGGAACAGCAACGCTGTAACCGATGCCTGCGTGTCCATGATGTGTGCCCGGACTGCCATTCTGGGAGCCTTGCTGAATGTACGTATCAACCTCACTTCTATCAAAGACGAAAAATTCGTCAAAGAGATGAGCGAAGAGGCCGATATGATAGAACAGACGACCATTGCCGAAGAACAGAAAATACTGGACTATGTGAAAACCATGTTTTAATCCCAACCTCCGCGGTTAAAAAAAGAATCAGACCATGAAGAATGTATATCAAATAGGTTCGGGTGACCTCACTTTTGACATCATCGAACGTATTATTAATGAAAATCTGAAATTGGAACTGGCTCCCGAAGCTAAAGACCGGATTCAGAAATGCCGGGATTACCTGGACAGAAAGATCAAGGAATCCGATGTCCCTCTCTATGGCATCACTACAGGATTCGGCAGCCTGTGCAACCGTAATATTTCTTCCGATGAACTGAGTACTTTGCAAGAGAACCTGGTAAAAAGCCACGCTTGCAGTGTAGGCGCAGAAATGCCCCATGTCATTGTGAAGCTGATGTTTTTATTAAAAGCTCATGCTCTTTCTTTGGGACACAGTGGCGTACAAGTCATCACTGTACAGCGCATTATCGACTTTTTCAATAACGATGTAATGCCCATTGTCTATGACCGCGGTTCATTGGGAGCCTCAGGAGATCTTGCCCCGCTCGCCAATCTCTTCCTTCCGTTGATCGGCGTAGGCGATGTGTATTATAAAGGCAAACGCTGCGAAGCTATCAGCGTGCTTGATGAGTTTGGTTGGGAACCAGTCAAATTGAAAAGCAAAGAAGGACTGGCTCTGCTCAATGGTACCCAGTTTATGAGTGCCAACGGAGTGTATGCCATACTCAAAGCCTTCCGTCTTTCCAAGAAAGCCGACCTCATTGCCGCCATCTCCCTGGAAGCCTTTGACGGCCGCATCGATCCGTTCATGGATTGTATCCAACAAATGCGTCCGCATAAAGGCCAGATAGAAACCGGAGCCGCATTCCGAAGAATGCTGGAAGGCAGTGAAATCATCGTACAGCCCAAACAACACGTACAAGACCCCTATTCATTCCGTTGCATCCCACAAGTTCATGGTGCAACCAAAGATGCCATCAACCACGTAGCTTCAGTACTGTTGACCGAGATAAATTCAGTTACCGATAATCCCACTATCTTCCCCGATGAAGACCTTATCATTTCAGGTGGCAACTTCCACGGACAGCCCCTGGCATTGGTATATGATTATCTTGCCATTGCTATGGCCGAACTGGGAAACATATCCGAACGGCGTGTGGCACAACTCATTATGGGACTTCGCGGATTGCCCGAATTTCTAGTTGCCAATCCGGGACTTAACTCCGGCTTCATGATTCCCCAATATGCGGCTGCCAGCATGGTAAGCCAGAATAAAATGTACTGTTATGCCGCCAGTAGCGACTCTATAGTATCCAGCAACGGACAGGAAGACCATGTAAGTATGGGAGCCAACGCCGCCACCAAGCTCTACAAAGTGATGGATAATCTGGAACATATACTTGCCATCGAATTGATGAACGCCGCACAAGGTATAGATTTCCGCCGTCCGCTCCGTAGTTCACCGTTTATTGAGAAGTTTCTCGCCACCTACCGCAACGAGGTACCTTTTATAAAAGAAGATATTGTGATGTATAAGGAAATACATAAAACAGTAGCTTTTTTAAAACGGCATCAAGTAAATTATTAAACGGCATTTCGGAATCGGATTATAAAGATTTCACATCCCTTTTTACTATTAAAAACTATAAGATCCATATAATCCGAGTCCGAATTCATATCTTTGCAGTAACAAAAAATAGCGAAGATGAATTATGATAATAAAGAAGAAATGTTTCCTATAGTAGATGAACAAGGAAACATAACAGGAGCTGCAACCCGTGGAGAATGTCATAATGGAAGTAAATTGCTACATCCGGTAGTCCACTTGCATGTATTCAACAGTAAAGGCGAACTCTATTTGCAAAGGCGTCCTGACTGGAAAGATATTCAACCAGGCAAATGGGACACAGCCGTAGGCGGACACATAGATTTGGGTGAAAGTGTGGAAACAGCCTTGAAACGTGAAGTAAAAGAAGAACTGGGCATCACCGACTTTACTCCCGAATTACTGACTAGCTATGTATTCGAATCCACCCGGGAAAAAGAATTGGTATTCTCGCATAAAACCACTTATGACGGTCCCATTATTCCCAGCGAGGAACTGGATGGCGGCCGTTTTTGGTCACTAGAAGAGATCAGGAGCAATATTGGAAAAGAAATATTTACACCTAATTTTGAAAATGAATTTAAGAAGCTAGGCTTCTGAAATAGTTTTTTAATCAAAAATGGCAAATTCTTGATGCAGGTCAAGAATTTGCCATTTTCGCATACATTTTATCTTTATCAGAGTACAATCTAGAACAAAACAGTATAATTTTGTGTTGTAAAACATAAAAAGAAAGGATAACGAGATTATGAAAAAGGTAAAAAGTATTTTTAAGAAAGCCCTTGCTCTAATGGGTGAAAACGAAGTAAGAGCTTGGGGTATAGGGATTAAGTAAGAAAATAACCCTATTTTTTTAATCAAAGAAAGGATAACATTATGAAGAAATTGAAAGAGATCATCAAAGCAGGTCTCAAAGATATGGGAAATGACGCCCTCCGTGCTTGGGGGTACGATACAAAGTAAAAGGTACAAAAGATTAGTTTTTAATGTTTTAAAAAAGGATAGCAGGATGAAAAGAGTAAAAAAAATTTTCAAAGAATATATGAGGGCTATTGAAATTAATGCCGCATTAATGTATGGTTATAGACCTAAATAAGAACCGTACTTTTTGATTGAGGGAATTGAATTACAATTATAACAAAAAAGCAGTCTTGAAAAGTCAAGACTGCTTTTTTGTTATAAATACAGTATAAGTGAAATCAATTTATCCGACAAGCAATACACTAACATTAAAAATATATTGTATTTCTTCAAAAAGAATATACCTCTTTGAAATCAAGAGAGTTAGAAAATTCACCTCATTTTAGGATAATGAGTTGGCAACCATCCTAATTACCGTGATCTGCATCACTTTGCTGGTTTGGGTAACTCTTACAGATGCAAATATAGTAAAATATAGCAGGCAAAAAGAAAGATGAACTCATTTTCTTTTTACCTGCTGCATGATTCGCGGTAGAATAGTATCCTATATCAATTCAATTTTTATTTTACAGTTCTGTCCACCCTGCAAAATAGAATGGCAAAGTGTTACTCTAAATTTCTGTTCTTTCCAAAGGTTTTGCAAAGAATAAAGAACACTCTGACGTGAACATTCACAAAGCAAAGGTGTGGTGACATATCCTTTTTTACACAAGCCACAAGTACATTCCAAGAAAATAAGATGATAGACACGACCTTTCTCTACAATCTCGCTTTTTACTCCCGGCAATTCATCTGCCATCTGAAAGAAAACATCCATATCTCCATTGGCATCCTTGTAGAGTTTCCTGTAAATGGAAAGCACACCACCATCCACGCAATTCTTGCTACATTCTGAAAAGAAGGCTGCTCGTTGTTCCGATGAGAGTCGAGCGATACCTTTCTCAAAACTTTTGAACCAATCTGACAAATCCATACTATCAAGGTAATTGACTGAACAGCTTTACCAATCCTTCTTTGTTGAAGCAGTAAAACATTTCTATTTGTTCAGGGGTATCATTCTCCAGCAATAACAACAACTCTTTAGCAAATTCCAAGTAACCTGTGCCATTTGCCGTAACAATGCGTTTGTCCGATACAGCTTGCTCATTCATATAACCTGCCTTATTGGTATAATTGCCTCCTCCCCATAATTGTAGCTGTTCCAAACCATTTCCCGTATGTTTTATCTCATTTAAGAAACCATGTTTGGCAAGGAAAGAAGCAGCGTTGCAGATAGCTCCTACGATAATCCCCTTCTTTATGGCACGGCGAACGATTGGCACGACTTTATCTGCTTCCAGTTCGTCGAACCAGCCGAAACCACCAATTAGCACCAAAGCGGCATAATCATTAGGCATCGTTTCAAAAGAATAGTCGGGTAAAGTATGGAAACCACTGCATGAGCGTACAACATCCAATGTAGGAGCTACGACTTTGTTCATGTATTTGGGATTTTCTTTTATACTACGTTCATCACACGCAATAGCCGAAGCTAGGAACACGGCTTCATGGTCAGCATAGTTATTTAACAATAGATATAACACCTCGTTCTTCATATTTATTTTCTTCTGATGGTTTGACATTTACGTTTTGTCATCTCTTCGGCAAAGGCTTGTTCACCTTGTTCCTTAATATAGCTAATGCAAGCAGAACGGTCAGAATTAAACAAAAATGCAAATACTTTGCTTATCCAATTGGAAAACAACTTGCATTCCCTGACATCATGGGAGCATTCAGCACAAGTATTAAACTTGTTTTCTTGGCAACATGAGCGGATTTTACACCAAGTTGCTTTTTTATTTGGTTTACATCCGGAACATTTCTCCGCCAAGAACTTACGGCAGGCTCCACAATAAAGACCGCAAGCGGCTATGTTTTTATTATCAGGTGCAATAGTTTTCATAAATATCAGATGTTGGAGTGAGAAAATTCGCCATTTATCCAAAAGGTGGCTTCCGTACCCATGAAATGTAGAAGCACATAATTGGGATCACTTGGTCCATCGGGAAAATGATGAACGAACCAGTCCTGCCATATGTCCTTGCGGATAGTATCGTCCGTAATAATTTCTACCGTACCACGCAGGGCAACGCCATCCCCGTAATGGTCATAGCAAAGACCCGCCTTGTTGTTCGCCTTAAAATCATTCACTTTCATGGAGCCGACACTTGTCGCCATCCAGACTTCGTTAAAACTTTTGGCATGTATCTTGGACATCTGCACAGGTCGCGGATAACCGTCGGCATCAATGGATGCGATGGTCACATTTTCGCATTGGGCAAGCAAGTGGGTTGCCTTTTCCGTTAGTGTCCGTTCATCTTTTTCTTTCCACCGTTTCAGGTAGGGAAAGTATTGAAGCATTTGTTCCTTTGCTTGTACGGGACTCAACTTACATTCGGTCTGCACAGCCCATTGGTCTAAGAATTGCAGGCAGAACTCAATCATTTGGCTCATTGTGAAATCTTGGGTAAACTCACCTTTTTTGTAACAATACACGCAATAATCCTCACTACTGCTCCCATTGGCATTTGTCCCTCTGTTTTCATCAGTTAGGGGCATACCACAACTTTGACAAAACTGTTGTTCCATATATGTATTCTATTCGATGCCTATCAGTCCCTTTATAGGCGGTTATAAAATGCGAGAGCGTGGAACTGCAATGCTACCACGTCTAAGTTGGAGGTCGTAGGAAACCTTTGGCACAGATATGATAATAGCAGCCCACGCTATGGCGTGAGAACCACTATGCTATCCCTTGTACCAAGTCCGAAATTTCCTACGTTTCCAACCTACAAGATAAACATAACGCTTCTTTTTTTCCCGTATGTTTTGAAAAGAGTTGCCTCTATCCGACTACAAAAGTCGGAAATTTTTCTGATAATCTTTTATCTTCTAATGCTTTTATTTACTTTTGGAATAGAATTTAGGGTGCATTCTATATTTTCAGTTCTTTATCCTGTTTAGTAGATGCAGTCCCCAAACCGTTCCTCCATTCATTCGCATTCTGCCTGAACCATTGCACAAGTGGAACATCGTTCACACATATTTGAAAATACCTTTTCCGAGAATCTCAATATGTTCCGGCAGAAGTCAATCAACGGCAGTAGCTTTTCCACATAAGGAAAGTTCCATAAATTTTATTATGTTTTTCAAGATAATCAAGGAAAGCAAAGTAAGTTGATATTAGTTTCACACAGAAAACAACGTCTGTATCCCCAAGAATTAGTACCTTTGGGGGGGGGAGATAACTCTTCGCACTTGCAATATACTTTTTACGCATTGCGTATTTTAAATAATTCAGTGCGTATATTTATCGGCAAGCGGGGTAGTAAAAACATAAAATCGAAATGGCAACAGACGGAGTAAAAATAATTGATGGAGATTTAGCACACGACACCTATGAATATATAATGGAATTGTATGATAATGGAGCAAGTGCTGAAATAATTAAGAAAGAAATTCCATTCATAAAAGAAGATTATGGAGATGAAACGGATTTTTATCACGAAATTTTTGTTACAGCTTACGCCTTGGCATTTTGGGAAATCGGAGAACTGACTGATGAAATCTTAAATGAAGTGAAACGAGTTATTGAACTCAAAGCAGGTGTAAATCTTTGGACAAAAGATGTAGACGAAAAGGAAGGCAAAAAAAGACAAAAAGTCCTTGACCGATTTTTAGAAAAAATATCTGCACCAAACAAAAAAGTTAGAAATAGAAAAAAATACAGAGTTGTAAAAAATCTATATTTTGAATCAAATGATGTTCTGTCCTTTAAACTTTCAGACAACAATTATTGTGCTATAATTTGTGCACAAATCACGCAAGAAAAATCACAAACAACCTATGATTTTGTACTTACAACCTACAAGGGAAAACAAAAACCAACAATTGAAACGTTAAAAGATGAATTTATAGTCGGACACCTAATGGGTGGACCGAGTAGAAAAGAAATCTTAAAGCAACAACCCAAAATCAACATACTTTGGGATTATCATACACACAATGCCATACTACTGACAGAAACACAAAGGCAAAGAACTTATAGCAATGATTCCATTGAAATTTTTGAAGGAAAAAAAGAGTTCTTTTTTGGATTTCCATTTAAATTAGTTACTCATAAGGATATGACACTTATGAAAGACAAGTTTGAAGTTATTGGCAAATTAAAAATAAAAGAAAACTTTAACAGGTCGGGAGGTTATGACTATTTATCGAATCTTGAGAGATTTGAAGATATTTTAAATGATATAGATAGACACATGGAAATATTTAGAAACGTAAAATTTCCGATAAAACTTTTATGTGAAATAAATTAACGAATTATCTCTTGATAAGCAAACCTACGCAGAATGCCGCAAACGAAATGGAGTGTGTTAAATCTGCATTGCTTTCGGGTAACGGCTAGGAAACCGTTTTCCTGCTGCAATCCGCTTTAAGACCGTTTTATACCATCTTCCCAATTTCTCCGATTTGCCACTAACTTCTTAATAATCAATTTTAGTTGCTGCAATCTGCCGATTTTATGAGGTTTTTCCAACGATATTTCCTATTTTTGCAACCATCTACTATTAACCTATAAATTTCAATTAATAGAGCCATGATTAAAAACCTATCTACCTTCTTCGTCGGTATAGCGTTATTATGCCTCGCCGGCTGTACCCCAATTCCCAAAGAAACAACTGCAACAAAAGAGTATGCACCTCTTGAAGTTCCAGTTCCCGAACGTCCTGCGGGACAACAGGATGTAATCGAACTAATAACTCCTAAACTTGACACTGTGCGTGTAGGTTTCATCGGTTTGGGTATGCGTGGTCCCAGTGCGGTAGAACGTTGGACGCACATACCGGGAACTAAAATTGTCGCTCTTTGCGACTTATTGCCTGAAAATGCGGAAAAAGCACAAAAAATTGTAACTAACGCCGGTATGGAAGCCCCTGCCCTCTACTCTGGCAGCGAAGATGCATGGAAACAACTGTGCGAGCGAAACGATATCGACTTAGTATACATTGCAACAGACTGGAAACACCATGCTGAAATGGGTATCTATGCCATGGAACATGGAAAACATGCAGCCATCGAGGTACCTGCCGCCATGTCACTGGATGAAATTTGGGCACTTATCAATACTTCCGAAAAGACCCGTAAACACTGTATGCAACTTGAAAACTGTGTTTATGACTTCTTCGAACTGACGACATTAAATATGGCACAAAAAGGTCTTTTCGGCGAAGTGCTCCATGTAGAAGGTTCATACATCCATAATCTGGAAGAATTCTGGCCTTATTACTGGAACAACTGGCGTTTGGACTACAACCGGGAGTTCCGTGGAGACGTTTATGCCACACACGGCCTAGGTCCTGCCTGCCAATTGCTCAACATTCACCGCGGTGACCGCATGAAGACACTGGTAGCCATGGACACCAAAGCTGTAACCGGTCCCGAGCTGGTAAAACAATATCAGAAAGAAGAAGCACCCGATTTCCAAAACGGCGACCATACCATGACTTTTATCCGCACAGAAAACGGCAAAACCATCCACATACAACATGATGTAATGAATCCGCGTCCCTATAGCCGTATGTATCAGCTGACCGGTACCAAAGGTTTTGCCAACAAATATCCCATCGAGCAATATTGTTTCCGCCCGGATCAAATTGACAGCACCAGCATACCCGATCACGAAAATCTGAGTATGCACTCGGCTGTTCCCGAAAAAGTAAAAGAAACTTTGATGAGCCAATACAAACATCCTATCCACCAAGAATTAGAAGAAACAGCAAAGAAAATAGGTGGACATGGAGGGATGGACTTCATTATGGATTATCGCTTGGTATATTGCTTGCGCAACGGACTTCCTCTGGACATGGACGTTTATGATTTAGCAGAATGGTGCTGTATGGCCGACTTGACCCGTCTTTCTATAGAAAACGGAAATGCACCTGTTGCCGTACCCGACTTTACCCGTGGCAATTGGAACAAAGTGGATGGATATCATCATGCTTTCGCTCAATAAAAAGACATGAAATAAATACAGACTTCCATAAAAAGAGAGGTACATACTGCATCGGGCAGAAATACCTCTCTTTCTTATAATGCACAAAGTCACATGAACATGATTGTATAAAAAAGCTCACATTTTATACTTTTGTCAGTTCACCCGTCACCGAATCAATAATAAATCCCCTCACCATAATATCTTCAGGTATTAATGGATGCTCCATAATAGCCCGTACAGTCCCTTTCACCGATTTCTCCGTATCCTCAAAACCATCCAACCATGCTCCAAAATCTACACCACAGAAACGAATCATATCAATGGTTTCCTGCTTGATGCCACGTGCTTTCATGTGTTCTATCATCTCATTACTATTCATGTGACAGGCCCCACAATCAGAATGAGCAACAACCATAACTTCCTTTACACCTAACTCATAAATAGCCACCATCAGACTACGGATTACACTACCAAACGGATGCGAGATAACCCCACCTGCATTCTTGATAATTTTTACATCACCATTCTTGATGCCCAAAGCAGCAGGTAACAATTCCGTCAATCGGGTATCCATACAAGAAAGAATAGCTATTTTTTTATCAGGATATTTGTTGGTAATATATTTCTCATACCCCTTGCTCTCAACAAATTTCTTGTTAAACTCTAAAATATCATCTATCATTGCCATAAGTTTTTTAGGATTCACTACAAACTTACGCAAAAATAAAATGCAATGACACTTTTAAGATAAATATTTATCGGATACCAACTTTTCTACCATCCATCAAGGCAAGGATGAACCATACAAGAAAAAGCTAAGAGAGCAATGCGTTTCCATACGAAAAAACCAACCCCGTAAATGCTAAAATTGTCATTGGTCTTTTTTCCTTCTCCCCAATTCGGCACGGATACGGCTTAACGACTGTGGGGTAATCCATAAATAAGAAGCGATATGCTTCAGAGGTACATACTGCAACAGTTCCGGATTCTCTTCCAACAAAGTAAGATAACGTTCTTTGGCCCGGGGGCTTCCTCCCGTTATCATCCAACTTTCAAGCCCTAAAAGCTGCTGTTCGAACAATCGTCTTCCAAAATTAGCCAGTTCAACAGATTCGGCATATAATACTTCGAGTTTTGCCTTCGAAATACCATAAAGTTCACTGTCACACATCGCTTCGATAGAAACCAACGAAGCTGTATTTTCCACATATCCCCATGACGAGAAGATGGCCTCCCCTTCAGAAGCAAACCAGACGGAAACATCTACCCCGTCATTAAGGTAATGCCCCCGCCAGATTCCTTTACTTACAATATAGAAGTTTGAGTTCCGCCCGCCTTCCTGTACAAGAAAATCTCCTTTACGAAAAGTGAACTTCTCCATATTATCCAACAACTGCAAGCTCAAAGCTATTGGCAAACTATATTTCTCACAAAACTTCTGTATGAATGCATCCATATATCCACCCGATTAATTACCACAAAGGTAAAAAATCATCTGCGAACCCACTGATGTTTACGATAATAAATTGCCATTATCACTAAAAAAGTAAGTATTTCCGCCAAAGGAACCGCCAGCCATATCCCTGGCACCTTCAATAGCAACGGCAAGCCAAATAAACAAAGTACCATAAAAACAAACCCACGCAAAACTGTAATCATCATAGCCGGACGTGCCCGCTCTACACTTTGGAAATAGCCAATGGAAACAATGTTTACAGCAAAAAAAATAAAGCCAGACGCAAACAAAGGCAGTCCCGCCACAGCAATATCGTATGCTGGATAGGAACGATCAATGAACATAGCCACAATCTGATGATTGAACAAAGCTGTTAACGCAAAAAACACAAGTCCACAGGTCACGGCCGTTCCCAGTGCCAGACGGAAAGCGGAGCGTACCCGCATGGCATCGCCCGCTCCAAAGTTATAGCTTAAAATGGGTTGAGCCGATTGTCCTATGGCATTATATACCATAAATATAATGGAAAAGAAATAACAGGCAATACTGAAAGCAGCCACTCCATCTTCGCCTAAATAATGAATGAACACATAATTACCTGCAAACATCATACAGGCTATGGCCGCCTCGCACAAAAAGGTGGAAGCTCCTAAATGACACATATATCTCACATTGCGCCAAGTGAGCCGCATACTCTTCTTGCTAAGTTTCACCCGGCAAAAATGAATCACATTTTTTCTGCGACTTAAATAAACTACAATCATTCCGGCTCCCAAAATATAGCCCAGACTGGTAGCCAGCGCCGCCCCCATCATTCCCCATTTGAAAATAAAAATAAATACATAATCCAATAGAATGTTCACCACTGCCGGAATAGCATTACACAACATGGCATAATTAGGAGAACCATCCAGACGGACAAAGAACATCCCTGAACTTAGTAAAGCACTAAATACCAGAAAAGGCAAAAACCAATACATATATTCCACCGCCAAAGGCAACAGTCGTTCCGAACTTCCCAACCACACAGCTACTTGTGGAGCAAACAAACATACCACTCCCCACAACACAGCCAAAAACAAAGAAGAAACCACAACAGCCTGCGTCACATTGATACGGGCAGCTTTCAACTTTCCCTGAGATAAATGAATAGATGCCACCACCGATGCACCAACACCAAACATCAATCCGATACCTGTACTTATCAAAAACAAAGGAGCAGTAATATTCACTGCCGCCAATGCGTCACTACCTATCCCTTGACCTACAAAAATACCATCTGTTATCACAAACACAGCCGAAAATACCATCCCCAGCACAGTAGGTATCAGCAATTTCCGAAACAATTTCGGAATTTCCATACTACCAAAATCAATACTATCCTTCATAAACTTCACTTTTTTGTTTAGCGGATGCAAAGATAGAGCGTTATTTCGGAGTAAAAATTACCAAATGGTAATTTCCAACAATTTTTCCTATGAAAAAATTTGTTCTTTTAAAAGATATTCTTACCTTTGCACCCGCTAAACAAAAAGCAACGCCTCTTTAGCTCAGTTGGCCAGAGCACGTGATTTGTAATCTCGGGGTCGTTGGTTCGAATCCGACAAGAGGCTCACTAAAAAAGGAACTGTTTCTGAACATTCAGAAACAGTTCCTTTTTTTATAAGACAATTCAATTTGAAATAAAACCACATAATCTTTCAAGAGTGACAGTCTCCTCATTATTTCTCGGATGAACCGAAATTTAGAGAGTAAATAAAACTTGAGGAGATAATCCACTATGGTCTATAAAAAAACTCCCTGTCAACATTTCGCCAACAGGGAGTCCGTTAATCATTTATGGGGCAAAGATTACATCATGCCGCCCATGCCACCCATTCCGGGAGCACCCATCGGCATTTCTGGTTTATCTTCTTTCTTTTCCACAATTACACATTCTGTAGTCAGGAACATACCTGCAATAGAAGCTGCATTTTCCAAAGCTACACGAGTTACCTTAGCAGGATCCACCACACCGGCAGCATGCAGGTTTTCGTAAACATCAGTACGAGCGTTATAACCGAAGTCACCTTTACCTTCACGTACTTTCTGAACGACAACAGCACCTTCCTTACCTGCATTAGCCACAATCTGACGAAGCGGTTCCTCGATAGCACGCTTGATGATCTCAATACCGGTTGTTTCATCTTCATTATCGCCTTTCAGACCTTCCAATGCTTCAGAAGCACGGATGTAAGCTACACCACCGCCCGGAACGATACCTTCTTCAATAGCTGCACGAGTAGCGCACAACGCATCATCCACACGGTCTTTCTTTTCTTTCATTTCGACTTCCGAAGCCGCACCTACATAAAGAACAGCTACACCACCTGACAACTTAGCCAAACGTTCCTGCAACTTTTCCTTATCATAATCTGAAGTAGTATTCTTTATTTCAGCTTTAATCTGATTGATACGTTCCTGAATGTTTTCTTTTGCACCGGCACCGTTTACAATAGTAGTATTATCTTTAGAAACAGTTACCTTATCGCAAGTACCCAACATTTCAAGAGTAGCTTGTTCCAACTTCAAACCTTTTTCCTCGCTGATAACGATACCACCGGTCAATACTGCGATATCTTCCAACATAGCTTTACGACGGTCACCGAAGCCCGGAGCCTTCACAGCACAAATCTTCAACTGAGAACGCAGACGGTTTACAACCAATGTAGTCAAAGCTTCGCTGTCTACATCTTCTGCAATCACCAGCAAAGGACGTCCGCTCTGTACAGCCGGTTCCAAAATAGGCAAGAAATCCTTCAAGTTAGAAATCTTCTTATCATAAATCAAGATGTACGGATGTTCCATCACACATTCCATCTTTTCTGTGTCGGTTACAAAGTAAGCAGACAGATAACCACGATCAAACTGCATACCTTCTACCACACCGATAGTAGTATCCGTTCCTTTAGCCTCTTCGATAGTAATCACACCATCTTTAGAAACTTTACGCATAGCGTCTGCAATCAACTTACCGATAGTAGGATCGTTATTGGCAGATACCGCAGCTACTTGTTCAATCTTGTCATAATTGTCACCTACCATCTCGGCCTGAGACTTGATAGATTCAACCACTTTGGCAACAGCTTTATCAATACCACGTTTCAAATCCATCGGATTTGCTCCGGCAGTAACATTCTTCAAACCTACCCCTACGATTGATTGAGCCAGCACAGTAGCAGTAGTAGTACCGTCACCTGCATCGTCACCTGTCTTTGAAGCAACAGATTTCACCAATTGCGCACCTGTGTTCTGAAACGCATCAGCCAATTCCACTTCCTTTGCCACAGTTACACCATCCTTAGTAATGTGAGGAGCACCGAATTTCTTTTCAATAATCACATTACGTCCTTTCGGACCAAGAGTTACTTTCACTGCGTTAGCCAATTCGTCTACACCCTTCTTCAATTCGTCACGGGCATCAATGTTGAATTTAATATCTTTAGCCATAATTCTATTTACAATTTAATGATTTACAATGTACTATTTAATTATCCCAAAACAGCGAGAACATCGCTCTGACGCATGATAAGGTATTTCTTACCGTCATGTTCCAATTCTGTACCCGAGTATTTGCCATACAATACCTGATCACCTACATGCAACACCATCTCCTCGTCTTTCGTTCCGTTACCTATTGCGACAACTTCACCTTGCAATGGTTTTTCCTTTGCTGTATCAGGAATAATGATACCACCGATTGTTTTTTCTTCCGCAGGAGCTGGAAGAATCAATACTCTGTCTGCTAATGGTTTAATGTTCATAGTTCTTAATTTTTATATGTTATACTTTTAATTATATCAATTATCCGTCATCTTTAAGCAGTGACGCAAAATATCTTGCGAAAAACGTGCCAAACATGAAAAAGGAGAAATTGACAGTTTTATTCTGCCAAATTGGCACAGCTATAACATATCTTTCACTAAAATGGTTTCCTCTTCCCCTGCCATTATCAGTTGCTTTTACGAAATTTATTATTTTTACCTATAAAGATTCATATATAAACCAGTCGGCTACATTCCACAGCGACAGAACAAATCTGAATATAAAAAGAGGAAAATGTGATTTTTCTTTTTTTAATATTTCCATAGGACACAAACTATCACTATCTTTGCAAAACCTAATAACTAACCCCTTTAACTATATGGCATTTACGAACAACATTATGATTGTCCGCCACAGATTGCTGACAGAACTTGTAAAATTGTGGAAAAACGGAGAACTGACAACAGACAAAATAGACCGTCTGCCATTAGAACTCAGCCCCCGACGTTCAAAACATGCAGGGCGCTGCTGCGTACACAAAGAACGCGCTGTATGGAAATACAAATCCCTTCCTCTATTGGGGCTGGATATGGATGACGAAACCGATGAGCTCACTCCACTATCCGAATATGCCGCACGTGCTATAGAACGTGCAAACAATGGAAAGCCCAAAGACAACATTATGTGTGTTATAGACGAAGCATGCTCGGCCTGCGTACAGATCAATTACGAAATCACCGACTTATGCCGGGGATGTACCGCCCGCAGTTGCCAGTACAATTGTCCTAAAGGAGCCGTACATGTACATGCTGACACCGGCAAGGCATGGATCGACCATGATACCTGCATCAGTTGCGGCATCTGCCACAAAAGCTGTCCTTATCACGCAATCGTTTATATTCCTGTTCCTTGCGAAGAATCTTGTCCTGTCAAAGCGATCAACAAAGATGAACACGGTATAGAGCATATCGACGAGAACAAATGTATTTATTGCGGTAAATGTATGAATGCTTGTCCTTTCGGGGCCATTTTTGAAATATCACAGACATTCGATGTGTTGCAACGCATCCGTAAAGGAGAACAAGTGGTAGCCATTGTCGCGCCATCTATTTTAGGGCAATTCAGCACAACTATCGAACAGGTATATGGTGCATTCAGACAAATCGGTTTCACCGATATAATTGAAGTGGCACAAGGCGCCATGTCTACCGTAGAACACGAAGCACACGAACTGATAGAGAAGTTGGAGGAAGGACAGAAATTCATGACCACTTCATGCTGTCCATCGTACATCGAGCTGGTGAACAAGTATATTCCCGATATGAAAAAATACGTTTCCGGCACAGGTTCGCCTATGTATTATGCAGCACGTATAGCCAAAGAGAAGTATCCTGATGCAAAGATCGTATTCGTAGGCCCATGTGTAGCCAAACGTAAAGAGGCCCAACGTGATGAAGCTGTGGATTTTGTGATGACGTTTGAGGAAGTTTCTTCTATTTTCGATGCTTTCGAAGTCAACTTGGAGATTGTACAGCCATACGCCATGGAATTCTCATCTGTTCGCGAAGCGCATGGGTTTGCACAAGCCGGCGGCGTGATGGGAGCCGTAAAGGCATTCCTGAAAATGGAAGCGGACAAAATCAATGCCATACAGGTATCCGATTTAAACAAGAAGAATATCGGAACATTACGTGCATACGCAAAATCGGGAAAAGCTCCCGGACAGTTCATCGAAGTGATGGCCTGCGAGGGGGGGTGTATCACAGGACCCAGTACTCATAGCGGCAGTAACGGGAAACGTCAGTTGGTACAAGAACTGGCTAAACAGGAAAAGACGTATTAAAAGTAGAAAACTGCCTTAGCGGAAAGACGTTATTCGCAATCCTTCACCATAGGGAAGTGTGTCAAAATGAAAACAATCTATCATTTTGACACACCTTTGAATGTATAAAGTTCATTGTGTGCCACTAGGCAAACGCATGGAGGCCGCCCCTACAGTAGCTGGTGAGCTTTTCAGGTTTTCCATTAATAAAAAAGTACGAATGAAGCAACTGATTGATAAATTGCGCCATAAACATAGCTTGACCGGCGAAGAATATGCTATTCTCCTCACCTGTCAGGACGCTGATACTTTAATGTATCTCCAACAACAGGCCCAAGAGGTTACTTTAGCGCATTTCGGGAATGCCATCTTTATCCGTGGGCTTATCGAGGTGGGCAACCGATGTCGTAACAATTGCTATTATTGCGGAATAAGAAAAGGAAATCCTGCTGTGGCCCGCTACGCATTAAAGCGCGAAACCATTTTGGAATGTTGCCGTGAAGGATACGCACTCGGGTTCCGTACCTTCGTAATGCAAGGCGGCGAAGACCCTGCCTTGACAGACGAGTGGATAGAAGCAACCGTAGCCGCCATCCGCAATGAGTTCTCCGATTGTGCCATCACCCTTTCGTTAGGAGAGAAATCACGGGAAGCATACGAGCGTTTTTTCCGGGCAGGAGCGAACCGATACCTGCTTCGGCACGAAACACATAACGAACAGCATTACCGGAAACTCCATCCTGAAGAAATGTCACTAAAGCATCGCCTCCAATGTTTACAATGGCTGAAAGAAATAGGATATCAAACCGGAACAGGAATCATGGTAGGTAGTCCGGGACAAACTCTGCCCCATCTGGTAGAAGACCTGTTGTTCATAGAACAGTTCCATCCCCAGATGATTGGTATAGGTCCTTTTATCCCCCACCATGAAACACCATTCGGAATGGAACCGGCCGGAAGTGTGGAAATGACTCTCAAGCTATTATCCCTTTTCCGGTTGATGCACCCGTCCGCCCTGATTCCATCGACCACCGCCCTTGCCACCTTGTCACCGGACGGACGGGAAAAAGGAATATTGGCAGGAGCTAATGTAGTGATGCCCAATCTCTCCCCTCGGGAGCAAAGAGAAAAATATGCTTTGTATGACAACAAAGCAGCTTTCGGCGCCGAAGCCGCCGAAGGTCTACGAAACTTGGCACAACGACTGGAAACAATCGGTTACCGGATATCAACAGATAGAGGTGATTATAATCACTAACCACTAATAAATATGTATAAAGCAGATTCTAAAATAGCGGAAGAATTCATTGACCACCAGGAAATACTGGAAACACTGGAGTATGCCCGCAGCAACAAAAGTAATCGTGCTCTGATAGAGCAACTGATTGACAAAGCCGCCCGATGCAAAGGACTATCCCATCGTGAGGCAGCGTTACTATTGGAATGTGACCAACCGGATTTGATAGAACGTATCTTCCATCTGGCACAGGAAATCAAACATAAGTTTTACGGTAACCGTATTGTGATGTTCGCCCCCCTGTACCTTTCCAATTATTGTGTGAACGGATGTGTTTACTGTCCTTATCATTTGAAGAATAAGACCATAGCACGCAAGAAACTGACACAAGAAGAAATTCGTAAGGAAGTAATTGCCTTGCAGGATATGGGACACAAACGTCTGGCACTGGAAGCAGGAGAAGACCCGCTACGGAACCCTATAGAATATATATTGGAATCCATCCGGACCATTTATAGCATCAAGCATAAAAACGGAGCCATCCGACGGGTCAATGTCAACATAGCCGCCACCACCGTAGAAAACTATCGCAAACTGAAAGACGCAGGTATCGGCACTTATATTTTGTTTCAGGAAACTTATCATAAAGAAAATTACGAAGCCCTGCATCCCACCGGTCCGAAAAGCAAATATGCTTATCATACCGAAGCGATGGACCGTGCCATGGAAGCGGGAATTGACGATGTAGGACTAGGTGTTTTATTCGGGCTGAATACCTACCGCTATGACTTTGTAGGATTATTGATGCATGCCGAACATCTGGAAGCCACTTTCGGAGTAGGTCCGCATACCATCAGCGTTCCTCGTATTTGTCCGGCAGATGATATCGCCACGCAAGACTTTCCGGACGCCATCTCGGACGAGATATTCTGTAAGATTGTGGCAGTAATCCGTATTGCTGTTCCTTATACAGGCATGATTATCTCTACAAGGGAATCGGCTGCAACCCGACGTAAGGTCTTGAATCTGGGAATTTCACAAATCAGCGGCGGTTCCCGGACCAGCGTAGGCGGTTATGCCATTCCGGAAACACCGGAAGAAAACTCGGCACAATTCGATATCAGCGATACCCGTACTTTGGATGAAGTAGTGAACTGGTTGCTCGATTTAGGGCACATTCCCAGTTTCTGTACAGCTTGTTACCGAGAAGGACGTACAGGTGACCGCTTTATGTCATTAGTCAAATCGGGACAAATTGCTAATTGTTGTGCACCCAATGCATTGATGACACTGAAAGAGTATCTGGAAGATTATGCGACAGCGGATACACGAGCCAAGGGAATCCAATTGATAAAAAAAGAATTGGAACACATTCCCAACCCGAAAATAAAAGAAATAACAACCCGTAACCTGAAAAAGATAGAAGAAGGGAAACGAGATTTCAGATTCTAATCCGGCCCACGCGCCGGGCGATGTTTCCAGACTGATAAAGTAACCACATATGAGTTTAAACAACACCCCATCTGCCAACCGCCTGCACGTCGCCCTCTTCGGGCGGCGCAACAGTGGCAAGTCCTCTTTAATCAATGCCTTGACCGGACAGGATACTGCCCTTGTATCGGATATCCCCGGTACCACGACAGACACCGTGAGCAAAGCCATGGAGATTCAAGGAATCGGCCCTTGTCTCTTTATCGACACGCCGGGATTTGACGATGAAGGAGAATTAGGAGAAATGCGCATCATCCGCACGCTGAAAGCCATCGAACAAACAGACATAGCCTTACTTCTTTGTGAAGACGAAGCCCATGAAGAGGAAAAGAAGTGGATGAAGCAATTGGAGGAAAAAAACATCCCTGTCATCTTGCTACTGAACAAGGCTGACATACGAAAAGACATAGCATCCACCCTACTCCGTATAGAAAAAGATTGCGGTCAAAAGCCTCTCGTTATCAGCGCAAAGGAAAGAACAGGTATAAAGAAGATACATCAGGCGATTCTGGAAAAGTTACCGGCAGATTTCGGGCAACAAACCATTACCGGAAATCTGGTTAAAGAAGGAGATTTAGTGCTCTTAGTCATGCCGCAAGATATACAGGCTCCCAAAGGCCGTCTCATCCTTCCACAGGTACAGACGATGCGCGAATTATTGGACAAGAAATGCCTGGTGATGAGTTGTACAACAGACCAAATAGCTTCCACCTTGCAGGCTCTGTCCCGCCCTCCGAAACTGATTATAACCGACTCCCAGGTTTTTCATACCGTTTATGAACAAAAGCCGGCAGATAGCCTTCTCACCTCTTTCTCTGTCCTGATGGCAGGATATAAGGGAGATATACATTATTATATAGAAGGAGCCTCAGCCATAGACTGCCTCACCCCACAGTCACGGGTACTGATAGCGGAAGCCTGCACTCATGCCCCTGCCACCGAGGACATAGGCAGAGTAAAGCTTCCACGTATGTTGCGTAAAAAGATAGGCGAAGAGCTACAAATAGATATCGTTGCAGGTACAGACTTTCCGGAGGATTTGACACCCTATCACTTAATCATTCATTGCGGAGCCTGCATGTTCAATCGCAAATATGTACTAAACCGGATTGATAATGCCCGTAAGCAACAGATTCCCATGACTAATTATGGAGTGGCTATTGCACACTTGAACGGGATATTGGATAAGATAGCGTATTAAAAAGACATCTGTTCTTTTTTTGTTTCTATCACCACAAACCATTTATTTTCAACGGTTTGTGGTGTAAAAGGATCCGTAATTCCCCTTAACTGGTATGTATGTGGATTTTTACCATTGTTTCTGAAGACTCATAGATTTTCCTTCTTGATGTGTCCTACATGATGGTTCATCCATTTACTTCATTTACAAGGCCTTATCGTGCAAACACTTAGTTGAATTTATAGTTTCACCAAGGTGAAGCAATCGTATCACTTGGGTGACTACGCCTCTCCACTTAGGTGCCAATGTATTGTCACCTAGGTGAAACAACAAAAGAAAACAGACAAAAGATAAGCATTCGGGCTTGTACGTGTTTTTTCCAGTCATAACAAAATCAAAAGCCTGGAGAGAAATACATAAGAGGCCGAATGCTTACAGTTCTTCCATAAACTTGACCGACGAGTGAACAATGCTCCAATCCATATATTCCCACGCAGGATGTAACCATCTTCGATATTGCCGAATACTGGGCCATTGATGTTTCAATCCACACACCCACGTAGGGTGTGACCTTGAGCGATTCATTCCTAATAATGATTCGGTTGTTTCAATCCACACACCCACGTAGGGTGTGACACCATAGAATTGTCATACAAAATCGTGAAAGGGTGTTTCAATCCACACACCCACGTAGGGTGTGACTCTATATCTAATAACATATTATAAATCAGCAAGTTTAATCCACTGTTATGCGAATCATCATTATTATTCAACTTCATAACGAAGAAATACTCTACAAATAATTTAATCTACTGATTATTAACACATGCGAAGATACTACTTTTTTTGTAACACACCACATTCGCATTATATTATAAGAGCCTCCTCAACTTTATAAGCCGTTTCAACACCTATTACTTCTACCCTCTTATTCTCATTTTTACTAAGAATATAAAAACGAACACTATCAAGAGACATATCAATAATATCCCTAACTCTCCCTTTTAAAAGAGAATATTGCGCTTCCGTCACTACACACTCAAAGACTGAGTTCTGCACCCTCTGTCCATAATCCAAACATGCCTTGGCCACACATCGTAAACGGCGAGCCCCCTCTTTGCTTGTAGTATCCACATCGTAAGTCACAAGAATGTACATAATTAAAAATCATTTTATAAGAAATACCGGATAATCGTCAATATCCTGCCTGATATATCTTGCCATTAACATAGCCTGCACATAAGGCAGAAGCCCTATTTCAACTTTTTCATTAAGATAAGGATGAATTATCACTTCCCTTTTCCTTGCCTGCCATGCAGTAATAAAAGTCTTTTTCCCTTTATCTGTCATAACAACCCCATTATCACCTTGGAACAAGAAGTCTTTTACTGAAATCTGTCTTTTATTAATCAACGACAAAATAAAACGGTCGCCAAGGTAAGCACGTAACTCTTCCATCATATCTAAAGCCAACGACGTGCGCCCTGGACGGAGTGTATGGAGAAACCCGACGTATGGATCAAGGCCAACAGTTTCGAGAGCGGCCGCAACATCATTGGCAATCAAGGTATATGCAAAAGACAACATGGCATTCACCGCATCCTTGGGAGGACGACGATTGCGACCATGAAATGGGAAATCAGTCTTCTGATTAAGTATCAAGATTGGCAATACCTCAAAATAGGCATTCGAAGCCATCCCCTCATAACCAATTAATTCCGTCTTATCTTGAGCCTTCAAAACATCACGTTTGGCACGTTCCAATACTTGCACCGCCCTATTAATGTCTTCATTCTCACCATAATCACGAATATATCTCCTCAATATATTGCGATAGTTTTGAATCTTACCACCAATCATCAACCGAACCACATGCAACGACCAAGATGCATCGTCCGACAATTGGTACTGCTTTTTGCGTAACAGAACATTTCCTTTCGTAGCACCTTGAACCCTGCTGATGAATCTGCCTTGTGGAGAAAGAAATGTGAGTGATATACCATTGTCACTACACAATTTCATCACACCGGGACTTGCGCCCATATATCCGAACGTAACGATGCCTTCTATATTTATGACAGGAATACGAAACACCTCCTCCTGCTGAACAGATATAACGACATTCAGCCCATCCTTACTAAGATACGCTTCCGGTGTCGTCACATACAAAGTATTCAATAGTTTTCTCATAGATACAGATTTTTAGTAAGGTAATTATCTACCGAAGTACAATTATTTACCATTTCCGGCATGCAAATATCTTTCAGCGAGCACTTGTCACAATGTTTCCCATATTCAGCCTTCGGGATAACCGCTTTACTAAATATATCGTGCATATCCCGGGCACATTGTCTGACTATATCTCACAGTTCCTCCGTTATATCCACATTAACCCGATGGCGAAGCTCCCCATAAAAGAAAGCGCCGTATGGTATATGGATAGCATACATTTCTTCTATGCACATAATTTGTGCTGCCAACTGCACTTCATCCACCTCGTTTCTTTTCGGTTTGCCATGCTTATACTCCACAGCAACCGGTTGCCATCGCCCCGGATAGTTGGGATGCAAGATAGTATTTTCAAGAGATGAGGAAGGAAACAACTCTATGGCATCAGAGATTCCATAGAGTCCAAGTTCACGCGAAGCGATATTCACCGCACGCAATGTTATCTGGTCACCACACTTCTGTCTATAAAACGGATCATCTACATGCTTGTGCAGAATCTGTCCTTCGATGGTGAGACGATTATCGCCCCATTGCTGCTCAATGTGTATCAAAGCCCATTGCCGGGGACAGAACCTAAAGTGCTGAATCCCCGACAACATGAGCATATCGTCTTCATTGTACATACGATGGAATTATATCAGTTCCTCAATAGTTACATTTGATGGAGCATTCTCCTTATCTATAGTAACTGAATAATCGATGAATGAGCGTGGTGCTCCATCGCAGACTTTCTCCACTTTTACCAATTCAAACAACTTGTTGGCGGGAGCATTACCCAATATGGAGTCATGCTTGAAGACTATCAGTTTTTGAGCACTCATCAATCCACGTGCCGCCGAACGATCCACATCGAACATATTCTTTAATGCGTTCCAAAATAGTTCAAGGTCTTCTTCAGAAAATCCTGTCTGTTGTGCCAAGTTGGCGGAGATGAAGCCGTGACAGACGTAGAGGCCATAAGGAATGGTGGCTTTACGTCCCATTGTACGATTGCCACCATCTTGTTTTTCTGCTTCTTTCTCTGTTGCTACTGCCATACGAGTAATAGAATGTTCCGCTACAGCAATTGGATCTATAGAACGAGCAAAGGTGAACTGGATAGGGCCACGAACTTGACCCGCATTTTTACCTGTTGACATAACTGCGCCGAATGTTCTGATATCAAAGTAATTATTACACATAAAACGACGTGCTGCTTCTATTTTGTCCTTTGCATTTTTTACTTCTGAATCATCATGTGCATTATCAATCAAAGTATTCAGGACTGCCTTCTCTTTGATAAATATATCAAAGCCATTCACAAGCCCTTTTGCTATTTGTACATAGTTACGAACCTTGCGTTTCAAACAGACATCCGTAACAAGTCCCATACCTGTTTCGGCATCCACACGTGGTAGATTACCCGCATCCGGATCACCATTTGGGTTACCATCTTTTACATCAAATATGTAAACGAAATCAATTCTATTCTTTAGTTCTGACATAACTTTATATTTTTAAAATTATTATTCCATTTCTTTATTTTCCTTGTTCATAAAAAGGTCTTGACGTTGATGATAATATCCCACAAAGAACCGTCCTTGATCTTGCAGGTTAAGATGTGGAGGAAATCCTTTTGCATCAAGTTTGGATATAATTTCCTGTTTCAGCTTCTCATAGAACACTTGTCCACCCGGATTCAACTTCTCTATATGATGAGTAGAAAGGTTGAGCACCGTGGCAAAAACCATGGAAGGAGTTGCTGATGCAGCATTCATATAGCGTTCTCGAATGGAATGAATACCATTGGCATCCTCCTGTATCTTGTCAAGTACGGCAAATAGCCTTCCACAAAGATACCCTTGATTTTGATTTTCTTTGTCTAACATAACATCTAATTTTTTATGGTTGTTATTTTCGTTTAGTCTGTTGAGATATGCCTTGATGATAGCAGCACGCACTATATTGACGGATTGTTCTGCACGTATGCGACGAATACATGCTTGAAAGAGAGAAGCCGGATACGGCAACCCTTGAAATATGCTTCTCACCACAGCATCAGGAAGGTTGGGAGTCGCATCACTTGACTTTCCTCCAAGAGTAACATTTCCAAGAATGGAATGCAGTCCCAAGTACGGCTTCTTATCTTTGCGAGTGTCCACCATCTCCATATCTGTAAAATGCTTACTTATCAAACCTGCAAACTCACGCAAAGGCATCTCATTCCAATATACTACCGCAATTCTTGCCGAATTAGGAGCCAAACCCAAAATGAAGAATTTGTCATCATCGTTTGCCGATAATTTTCCGTTATAGATAGACTGGAAAGTATCATATACTAACTTTATACGCCTGTTTGGGTCGTCATTTTCTTCTTCAATCCGCCCCAACAAAGAAAATAAACTATTCTCGGACTCTTTTGAAGCCTCGCTATTGGAGGAAGCCCAGAAAAGATAAGTACGTGAGCCCACCATAAACTTATTGTGAGAATCCGAACGCAGCAAATGATTCAATGCGGTTGTATATGCAAATTCAGCTTCTTCTGATATTGGAGCATTGTATCCTTTAGATTTCCCATACGAATCATACCCGGAATTAACTTGAAATGCAACCAGTTTGGCTGTTTCTTGGCTTCCAAGTATCTTTGTAGCAGTTGTAATCTCTACAACTTTTGAATATCTCCCTGTTATCAAACAAAGATTTCCTACCACGCCATGATTCTCTTCAAACAAATTTATCAATTCCGTTTTCGAAGCCACTATTTTCGTATCCCCTTCTATAAGGAAAGAAAAGGTAGAATATTTCTTATTAAGATTTTTGGCTATATCATCCCATAAAGAATCTTTCTGCATAGCCCCAACTATAAAAGAAGGGTCTTGCTGATAAAATGCATAAACAGCTTTTATGTCCTCATTATCCGGAAAAGCATCATATATATCTTTTACTTTCGCCTTAAATACTTCAAAGTACTTACGTATCTTTTCCATATCCCCCTTATCGGAATAACCAAATACATATTTACAATTGTCATACAAATAGTTTGCAACAGGGGCACTTGACCGGCTAACACTTTTCTTAACAAGAAACTGCTGTGCCGACTTCTTATCTATACGCCTGTCTTCAAAGCGCAGAAATTTTCCACATCTATCAATAACAATAATAAATCCAATCTCTTTGTATTCTAAACCAAAAGGGGCCACATCATCTCCACTCCGATGATAATAATCATATAATGCTTTCAATATCATCTCAACACCTCCTCACTATCTTTATCCGGTACAACAATCACTCCCTTTTTCATTTGGGCTCTATAAAACATTGCATCCGGTTTGTGTGGATTTCCCTCAAAGTCCATATCATAAAGCATAATACCGAAATCCCTGTCTTCGGCTAAGGGATAATCAAGATTATCAGTACTTTCAATATACTTCCAGTTTGCAGAAAACTCACGACATCCGAGATAGGGCTGCGTAAAACATTGCCCTTGTGATGCCCTGCGTTCGAACATCTGATAATACTTCATAGGATTCTCGTCGGCACTTGGCTGATGCTTGGCAAAAGCCTCTTTCGGACGGTCTTTTACCGGAATAAATACTAACTTAGCATAAATTCGGTAACGCACATCCAGCAGAAGCAACGTGTTCTTCTGCTGACGTTTATCTTCAATAATGATAGGTGATTTACTGGCAACTGCCCCCACCTCATTCCGTCTAATGGTAGCCCATTTAATAGGCCTGAGTACCTCAATCTTTGTTACCTGCCAACGCATGGCATAGCGTTTAAACAGTATCGCTTCAAAGATGGCGCGTGCCGCCGATGGCGTTATGACATCGTAACTCACACGCTCTACTTTCAATTCCGGACGAGTGAAACAAGCCCAATCGCCCCACACCTCCAAACAATATTCTTTATCTGTATATTCCATATCATTCATCGTTTTCCTTGTTTTCCAATAAATCTTCTGGCTTCTGACCTTCAAAAAACCTTTTTGCCGACAAGGGAGTTACCACTTCACGACCGGTTTTTTGCTCCAACTGTTCGCGTGCCACACGAGCCACATCACCACCATCAGCCGCACACTGCATATTTTTACCCAATGTCTGAGGATTTTTAGCTTTAGTAATACTTGTCGTAGAGAGTTCGGCCAGCATATTAAGAACCAATTCTTCATTGGTCATATTGTCCCGGAGGTTTTCTTTCTTCAAGCCCTTGAACTGTTTGTACTCCTTTGCCGACTTTCCGGCCCATTGCTGATAGATAATGTCTGTAAGAGTAGCATATTGAACACCTTCCTCTACATTATGTAGTTTCCATTGATCTGTAAGATCTTTACGGATTTCAATGCTCTTCAAGCGTTGGTTTATCCAGTTGTCAGAGTAACCAAGTCGCTTGTAGTCCATCATAGCTTGCTCAATACTCAACTCAGGGTCTTGCATCTGATCAAGACGTTCGGATGCTACATGTGCCATCCATTGCTTGAACGGTTCTGCCTTGGGAGATGGGATAGACTGAATGATACGTAGTAGTTGTTCTGTATCAGCCACATCTGTAAGTCGCATCTTACCGTCTGCGGCTTTCATTTTCAAACCGTGACAATTTGTCACGGTTTCATTTCCCTCTTCTTTAAGTCTTTGCTTTAACTTACGCCAATAAGCAGTTGCATCAACACTGTCTGTTAAAACTGACACCACATCAACTATCGAAAAATACCATTTTTCCTTTTCATCATCCCACACGGTGCGGACTTTACGTTCTTCAAACAATTTCAATGTTTCTTTCTTTGTCATATCCGTTTCTTTATATCATTAATACTTCCTCCAGCCAATGGTTATCAAGACTGAGACCTGTGGCTTTATTATACTGAGACCTGTCTGCCAATACATATATTCCTTCCAATATTTCTTCGACAAGCCCATAGCCTTTCAGTTGCTTAAAATCATAGGAACGGATGCCTACAGTAAATTTCGCCAATTGCTTCACCAACGAGTAGGTACACCCCGATTCTTTCAACTGCTCTATAAGTTCCATGCTGTTTTCCCAATTTACGATAACATTTATACTTGTATCATCAATCAGGCGAAATTCTTTTGATGCAGTTTCAAAACATAACTCAGTAGGTTTGTAAAGCCAGTGCTTTATATCCTTTTCATCAAATGTTTGTTTTCTGCTATACAATTGACAAAAATACGCTTTCATGGTAGAAGGAGCAAACCAATCACTATCTTCCGGCAAATTCAACCGAGCATTGTTGGAGTCAGCCATTGAACCGAAGGGGTTTCGCTTCTCTGCAGCCAGACTGAACACAAATGTATGTCCCATGGCACTTCGTCCTTCCCGATTGCACCGTCCCGCTGCTTGCAATACAGAATCGAGTCCTGCTTCTTGACGGAACACAACCGGAAAGTCTATATCCACACCAGCCTCCACAAGTTGGGTTGCAATGACCCTGACAATCGGCTGCAACCCATCCTTCAATAAAGTTTTTATTTTACCAATAGTTTCGTGTAAGTGGGCAGGGCACATCATTCTAGACAAATGCAATTTCACTCCGTCATTGGGCAAACGGTCATACAGCTCTTTGGCATCTTTACGAGTGTTCACTATGCACAACACCTTATTATATTCAGACACCTTTGCAGCTATCTCATCGTATGTTCTTCCTGTATCATCGATTGCCAACTTCACACGGCGAAGTTGGTCATGCAAAGCAAATTCTTCCGGAATAATTTCCTTGATATGTTCTATTCCCTTAAAATCAGCTTTAGGATTTGTTCCTTCTATCAGACCGCTCAATACCGGCTGACTTGCCGTGGTAAACAATACCGAAATCCCGAACATTTCCTGATACGCTTTCAGCGCATCGACTATCGGCTGCAAGAAGCCGGTTGGCAACATCTGAACCTCATCCAAAACAAGAATTGAATTTGCCATGTTGTGCAGTTTGCGGCAATCAGATGTTTTATTGCTAAACATAGATTCAAAAAGCTGTACATTGGTAGTGACAATAATGGGATAGTTCCAATTCTCTGTAGCCAATTTTGCTTTTTCCCTATTTTCCTCGTCCTTAATATCATCGGGGTCGAAATTACTATGATGCTCCAATACATTTTCTTCACCAAAGATTTCCTTCAAAAGCCCTGCCGTTTGCACAATGATACTGGTATATGGGATGGCGATGATGATACGATTCATTGAATGGCTTACAGCATGCTTCATGGCCCATAACAAAGAAGAAAGTGTTTTACCGCCTCCCGTCGGAACTGTAAGGCTATAAAATCCTTTTTCGCTTAAAGAAGTTCTACTGCATTGTTCTTTCACTTGCCGGCGGATGCGGTTCACTTTCGTATCGGCTGCATTCGATTGCAGTTTTTGCATATATGCCTCCAGTTGTGGAAGCAAATCGACAAGCGTAGCCAAATTTCCCCGCTTCCGCCATGACTCTACATCCATAAACCGTTCTGTATCGAGTCGGTCGGCATCTACAAGACAGGAAAAAAGCATACGGGAAAGGTGATGAAAGTGTTTCCATTCAACCTTTAATTTAGAAAAAGGTGAATCAATAAATTCTTGGAATAATAAAGGTTTGTTTATGCTAATGTCACCCTCGTTTATTTCTTCGGACAATAGCCTCTCTTTCAATATGTTTTCCACATCCCCGAAATTATGTAACCCCGTGTGATGAGAAATAATTTGGTTTACAAGAAGATGGGAAACATCTTTTCCCATAAGTTCTTTTGCCAATATTCCACCCACAAAAGCATGGGTATGATCATCATAGCGCTTCTTGTCACTCGTAGGCAAACCATTCATCTTGCGTATGTATTGCTGGAATGCCGCCCGTTCCTTTCCTTTATCATGAAGTAGGCCGAGCGCACGCCCCCAAGAAGGAAGTCCGAACTGCCCGGCGAAGGATGCCGCCATATCAGCAACCCCCTTTTGATGTTCATCATTGGTTTGTATCATCCATTGACCATTCTCCCTATTTTGATACAAATGGGATATCAACTGCTTTTCATCTATCATCTGATTAAATTTATAAGGCTAGCATTTCACAAATATATATAATAATATCAGACCCTCGCAAAAGAAAATCATATTTCAGGTCAGCTTCATCAGTTTTCATCCTTAAAACAAGAAATACAATCAACAACGACAAGAACGGGCATTCCGCCTTGTCGACTCCACACAGGGAAAGGAGAACAAACCATTTCGGAGGGGAAAAAGAACTTCCTTCACCACATCTCACTGATTCTAAAGGAGATATAGTGACGGAAGAAAAAAAATAATCTGTTAATCCGCATAGATAATCACGGATGAATATACCGGACTATTCCGACAACATCCGCTTGATGAGATCAAGCTTTCACTACTGCCAACAACTCATCCGGTGTAACCAGTGACTGCTCGCCCGTAGTCATATTCTTCAAAGTCAGTTTCCCTTCGTTCATTTCATTTTCACCAACAATGGCAACAAAAGGAATCTGCTTGTCATTGGCATATCCCATCTGCTTCTTCATTTTAGCAGCATCCGGATAAATTTCGGCACGTACCCCTGTTTCACGGACTTTTACCAGGATAGGCAGACAATAAGCAGCTTCTTTATCACCGAAGTTTACAAACAACAGTTCAGTTCCGTTCACCGCTTCTTTCGGGTACAAATCCAACTGATTCAACACATCAAAAATACGGTCGGCTCCGAAAGAGATACCTACACCAGACATACCGTCCATACCAAAGACACCGGTCAGGTTATCATAACGGCCGCCACCGCTGATACTGCCAATCTGTACATCCAAGGCTTTCACTTCAAAAATAGCGCCAGTATAATAATTCAAGCCACGAGCCAAAGTCAAATCCAGTTCCACTTCACTCTTCACACCCAGTGTAGATACGGTTTTTAATATGAATTCACTTTCTTCTACTCCCTTCATTCCCGTTTCACTGGCTGCAAGGACTGTTTTCAAAGTTTCCAATTTCTCTTCATTGCTTCCACTCAATAAAATAATCGGCTGCAATTTATCAATAGCCTCTTGAGGAATCCCTTTAGAAGCCAATTCCGCATTTACATTTTCCAAGCCTATCTTGTCCAGCTTATCAATAGCTACGGTGATATCCACAATTTTATCGGCCTCACCTATGATCTCGGCAATACCGGTCAATATCTTACGGTTATTGATTTTAATTGAAACGCGTACTCCGAATTTGCCAAATACCCGGTCTATCATCTGTACCAGCTCCACTTCATTCAATAAAGAATTACTGCCTACCACATCGGCATCACACTGATAGAATTCACGATAACGACCCTTCTGAGGACGGTCCGCACGCCAAACCGGCTGAATTTGATAACGCTTGAAAGGGAAACTGATTTCGTCACGGTGCATGACCACGTAACGGGCGAACGGTACAGTGAGGTCATAGCGCAATCCCTTTTCACAGAATTTGCTCGCTAACTTTACCGCATTGCGGCTCAGCAATTCCTCATCGGTAATGCCGTTGAAATAATCACCTGAGTTCTGTATCTTAAACAATAACTTATCCCCTTCATCACCGTATTTTCCCATCAAGGTAGACAAATTCTCCATAGAAGGAGTTTCAATCTGCTGATAGCCGAAAAGATGAAATACATCACGAATCGTATTGAATATATAATTACGTTTCGCCATTTCCACCGGCGAAAAATCTCTCGTTCCTTTAGGTATACCTGGTTTTGCTGCCATAATGATTCTATTTAATTTATTTTGAGCCACAAAATTACACTAAATATTTCATTCGTAAAAAGAATACTTCTTAATATTGCTCATTGTCAGTCATATTAAGAAGTTAAACAGCCGGTGCTTTGGGTGCATATCTCAGTATAGGCCGTTTCCCAATATAAACTCATTGTTTTATAATTTCATAGGCAGTAGAATGAACCCCTCTATTCTCTATTCTTCCTTCCAGTACATCCAAAGCGAACTCAATCCCTCGGACAGCCATTTGTGAACTGAAAATGTCAGCTGTAGCAACCAGTTTTCCTGTAGAAAGAAATTCTTTCATTACCGCATCATTATCAAAACCCACTACCGGCAAATAGCATTTTTTTTCTTGCATTTGCTGAAGAACCCCCAATGCCATCGCATCATTGCTGCAATATACAGCTTTCAAATCAGGATACCGCATCCACATAGCCTGAAAGACTTCGGCGGCTTTCTCCGTTTCCCAGTCGGCTGGTTCGGACGCCACCAATCTTAACCCTTTTTCTTCTATCGCTTTGATGAAACCTCTTTTACGCTGCCGCGCATTATCGGCTACCGCCAATCCTTCAATAATAGCAACTTTATCTTCATTCCGCAACTTCTTACCCAATAATTTACCCACTTCATACGCAGCCGCAAAATTATCCGGTCCCACAAAAGCCACTTCTACTCCTGCCTGCTCCAATAGCTGAGCATCCAGCTGAATATCAATATTAATTACCGGAATTCCTTTCCTGACAGCCTCTACTGCAGGCTGAACCAAAGCCTTTGAGTCTATAGGCACCAATACGATGGCATCGACTTGCTGATGAATCAAAGAATACACCAAGTCAATCTGTTCCTTTACCTCTGTCTGTGTAGCCGTTCCCACACAAATCAAATCCAAAAACGGAAGAGGGGCCGCATACTGAATAGCCCCCTCTTTCATCACTTTGAAAAAATCGGCTTGTAACGACTTCATTACAAGCCCTATTTTATAGTTTCTCTTCATTCAAATTTCAATTCGACAAAGTTATGCTTATTAAGCCGATAATAAACAAAGCAAACATAGCCACAATCAGTTTATCAGTTCCTTTCGGAGCATCTTTAAACTCCTTCCAGACAAAGACTCCCCATATCATGGCCACCACAGGGGCCGCGTTGCTAAGGGCGTATGAGATAGCCGGATTGGCAGCACCGGCTCCCATAAAACTAATCACCATGCCACCCATCCATATAAAACCTCCCAGCATCCCTGTGAGATGAGTCTTTGCATCACCGGCAAAGTAATCTTTCATGGTCACTACCCTGCCTTCCACGGGATGTTTCATGGCGAATGTATTAAATATCGGTGTACTAACCAATATACCTACCGCAAAGAAGAACACACCTGTATAAGGAGTCAATGTTCCGGTTCCACCGGCCACATACTGCGGATCCAGGGATTTTACAACCAATCCATAAAAGAACATGATAGCAATACCTGCCATAATAGCCAACAAGATACCTTTCTTGGGTGTGGAAGCTTTACCGGATGATAACTTTCCATATGCTTTTCCGCAAATCAAGATAGCGATAATGATGACTAACACACCACTCCATAGTAAAAACTGATTTCCCTGATAGGTCTGACCGGCCAAAGAGATTAATAAATAATTGAATACAATACCTCCAATCCAGGCCAAGCCTCCACCGATAGGAAAACCTACTGACATTCCGGCTACAGCAATGGCTGCTGTAAGAAATATATTGCCGAAATTCCATACAACACCGCCCAAGAATGCATATTGAATGCTAGACCAGTCCATGACTGCCAAATCCTGAAAAAAGGTACGGCCTTCACTTCCCATACTTCCTAAAGTCACCGCCCCCAATAAAGCTGTAAGGAACAGACCGACGGTCAAATCCCAATAAAACAGTTCAAAGCTCCATTGCTTGGCGGCGACCATCTTCTGTGTATTTGCCCAAGAGCCCCAACAGGCACAGCAAATGACACAGCAGAGGATTGCCAAAAAGTAATTATCTACCAATATCATATTTCATCGATATTATTCGTGAATATAGATATTCCAGTTCAGATAAGTTTCAATAGCTTCTGCCAGAATATCTTTCACATTGCCACGGCACATAGCCACGTGATGTTCGAATCCATTCTTACAGATATATTTCATAAGCGGCTGCAGATTATCCACCTTGGTTACTGCTATACAACCATCCATTCCGTATGGATCATCAGTCAGGTCACCTTTACCCAAATAAGACTTGATACAACCCTTCGTATCATCTGTCGAGATACGGAAGAATGTAAAATCACCCTGTTTTACTTTACCGTAAACGGCACCGAAAGTGTGTACTTTACCCAAGGTTCTACCCAATACTCCTAATGTTCCTAACTTCAATTCATTCATTACAAATGATTTAGGGAAGTTACCACAATGTGTACATACGCACTTGTTACGATCTTCGGCAAAGTTATTGTTCCAGTCAAGCAGCGCCGACGGACACCCGGAAGCCAAAGTCAACGCATACATAGATACTGCACCGGCAATATCCACTTCACAGGCAGCAGGAATTAGTTTCTCACTCAACATACTCATAGTCACACAAGCCGCACAACCGTAGTTTTGTTCCAAAGAGTCCCAACACTGGATAGCTACAGCATCAATTTCATTGGCCTCCATCCATTTTTCTACGGCCACACCAAATTTAGCCTGCAAAACCAGCTTATCACTGTATTGTTCAGGAACAACAGCATACTGTCTGATTTCTTTCAGTTTGGCCTGCAATACCTCATCGGTATCCTCAATCTTATGGGCAGCAGCCAAAATCTCGGAAAGGTCTACCGGAATGACTGTAATACCCGATGCCTGCAACAGCTTCTCACTGGCACGAACCGTCTGGAATCCTGCGGGACGAGTACCGATAGCACCGATACGAGCATGACGAAGACCATTAACTACACGGCAGATAGCTGCAAATTTATTGATATCGGCAGCCAGCAAATCAGAATAAATAGAATAAGTATGAAGGGTGGTATCAGTAAAAGGAATGCCGTACTGATACAAGTTATTGCATACGGAAATCTTACCACAGAATGCGTCACGACGGCTATCCAAATCAACTTTATCATTCTCGTCATCACATGCCTGAACCAAAACAGGCACATTCAGATCGGCCACACTGATGGCATTGATGATACCGATTTCAAAACCGAAATTGGGCAGTGAAACAATGATTCCATCTATACGTTCCCGATTCTCACGGAACAATTTAGCACACTTCAAGCCATCTTCTCTTGTTTCAATACTGCTACTGCCTGTCGGCGTAGCGTCTTCGGGAAGAATGACATAGTCATACCCTTCCTTTGTCAGTGTTTCCAGCAATTGTTTGCGAACGTCTTTTGCTAATTCCGAGTTAAAATAAGCGCGTGTTCCAATGATAACACCAAAACACATTTTCTTCTTGTTTTTCATTTCTAATGGTATTAAAAGTTACGATATATTCAGTTAGTTATTCTGTCCTATTACTTTTTTGACAGCTTCACGCCATCCGCTATACAAGGATTGAAGTTCCTTTTCCTCCATACAGGGAGTAATGCAATTATCAATGGTACGCATGGCAGCAGCTTCTTGAAAACTAGTCCATTTCTTACGGGCAAAGCCATTCATGACAACAGCCCCTAATGCAGAAGCTTCTTCTATTTCCGAACGGTTAATGACAGCCTGCAACATATCAGCCTGAAATTGCATCAGGAACTGATTCTTCGTGGGGCCTCCGTCAACACGAAGGGCTTTCAATTCGATACCTGCCTGCCGTGTCATCATGTCTATCAAATCCTTCACTTGATAAGCGATAGATTCCAATCCCGCACGCAGCACATGTGCCTTGCCTGCATTCAGTGTCATTCCCCAGATGGCAGCTTTGGCATCCGGTTTCCACCAAGGAGCTCCCAATCCGGTAAAAGCCGGAACCAGATAGACTCCATCATTGTTTTTAACCGAAGTTGCCAAGGTTTCAATTTGATTGAACGAATCCACCAATCCCAATTTCTCCACCATCCACTTGATAGTGGCTCCGGTACAATGGATATTTCCCTCGAAAGCATAATACACTTTGCCTAAAGCCGAGAATCCAACGGACGTGACCAGCCCTTCAGGAGCAGTAACAGCCTCTTCTCCAATGTTAACCATAACAGATGAGCCTGTTCCGTATGTCACCTTCCCCATACCTGCCTCAAAACACATCTGACCGGTTAATGCTCCATGGGAATCACCTAAAACACCTGCTATTTGTATCGGAGATTTGAACAAACCCTCTATCGTTGTTTCTCCAAAAATAGCATCACAGGGCAAAGCTTCCGGCATCATACTCCGGGGGATAGTGAAGAGTTTCAACAACTCTTCATCCCAGTCTAAAGTATGAATATTAAAAAGCATGGTACGCGACGCATTCGTATAATCAGTCAGATGATTCCTGCCTTCGGTCAGTTTCCAAATCAGCCAGGAATCAATAGTTCCCATCAACAAATCACCCTTTTCTGCCAGTTCACGTGCATTTTCCACGTTATCCAATATCCACTTAGCACCACTGGCAGAAAAATAAGGATCGATAAGCAATCCGGTCTTCCGTTGTACCAGTTCGCTGTATCCCTTATCTTTCAGTTCCTTGCAAATAGCTGCCCCTCGCTGGCATTGCCATACCACGGCGTGATAAACAGGTTTACCAGTCCGCTTATTCCAAACAACTACCGTTTCACGCTGATTTGTGATGGCAAGAGAATAAGAAATGTCTTTCCCATTCACTTCCTCCTTCTCTAGCAAACAATGTATAGCTTCTATGGTATTTTTATAAATTTCTTCGGCATCGTGTTCCACCCATCCTAGTTGCGGATAGAATTGCTGATGCTCTATATTGACCCGATGCAACAATTCGCAACTTTCAGAGAACAGCATAGCTTTTGTCGCCGAAGTACTTTGGTCTATGGTAATTATTTTGCTAATCATACTATTAGATTTTAAAAGGACATGTTTATTTTTTCATGAATTCAAGAGCAGCCTTACAGATTCCTTCTTTATCCAACCCATAATGAGCAAAGATTTCATGAGAGTTTCCATGAACTACATTTTCATCGGGAATACCGATAATACGTACCGGAACCGGATTTTCAGAAAGCGTCTCAACCACAATAGCTCCCAAACCACCAAACTGACTATGCTCTTCCACAGTGATAATTCTTCCGGTTTCTTCTGCCGCTTTCTTGATAGCTTCCACATCAACAGGCTTTATGGAAGACATATCCAACACACGTGCCTTAATGCCTTTCTCCTGTAACATCAAACCAGCTTGATAAGCATGATAAACCGTTTCTCCGGCGGCAATGATGGTCAGGTCCGTACCATCCAGCAGCATATTAGCTTTTCCCAGAACAAAATCAAAATCATCATTCTCATACACATCGGGAACAGCAGCTCTTCCTACACGTACATACACCGGTTCGGGATAATTTACCAATAGCTTGACCAGCTTGCGTGTCTGACGGGCATCACAGGGGAGAACGATATTCATTCCCGGAAAAGTTCTTAATACGGCAATATCATGCAGACTATGATGAGTAGCCCCTAAAGCACCGTATGCGACACCACCACTCACTCCCAATATCTTCACATTATTCTGACTGTAAGCCAAATCAACTTTCACCTGTTCCAAGCTACGTGCCACATAGAAGCAAGCCGGGCCACATACAAACACTTTTTTTCCGCTATGTGACAAACCTGCTGAAATTCCTACCGCATCCTGTTCGGCTATTCCACATTCTACAAACTGTGCGGGTAATTCTTTTGCAAAATCTCCCAAAGTAACAGAACCCCTGGCGTCTGTTGTAACCGCCACAATATCTTTATCCTGACGAGCCAACTCCAGCAATGTATCTGTAAAGCTCTTTCTGCACGCTATCATATTATTTGCCATTGTTTTCTTTTTCTAGTTTTTCAATTCTTTCGGATATCTCACGAACAGCCTCTTCATATTGTTCGGCTGTAGGCACGCCATGATGCCATTTTGCAATGCCTTCCATATAAGATACTCCTTTCCCTTTTGTAGTATGGGAGATAAGCAAATGAGGCTTTTTATTCGTATAATCAATAGAATGGAAAATCCGGATGATATCTTCCATTTCATCCCCATTCATTTCCAACACATCCCAGCCGAAAGCAGTCCAGCGGTCACGCATACTCTCCAATGACATGACCTCCTCGGTTGTACCACTGATCTGCAAACGATTACGGTCAATAATAGCTACCAGATTATCCAATTTATATTGGTTTCCTGCCATAGCAGCTTCATAGATGGAACCTTCTCCCTGTTCACCATCTCCCATCAACACATACGTTTTATAATCAGCCTCATCCATTTTGGCAGCAAGGGCCATTCCAACTCCAATAGACAATCCATGTCCTAAAGCTCCCGAATTAACCTCAATACCCGGTACTTCTATAGTAGGGTGACCAGACAAAATAGATCCAAATTCTCCTAATGTATCGGTAACATCACGAGAAATAAAGCCTTTCGCTTCAAGAGTAACATACAAGGCTTCCACGCAATGTCCTTTACTCATTACGAAACGATCTCTTTTCGGTTCTTTTGGTTTACCCGGCCAAACACGCATTATATCAAAATAAAGTGCTGTCAGTACATTCAGGCACGAAAGATCGCCCCCAATGTGACCCGCTTTTGCTTTGTACACAATCTCAACCAATCGTTTCCGATTCTTTTCCGATTGTAATTCTAACGTTTCAACTTGCATATTATTATCATTTACTTTCTTATTCTTTCGCAAATAACGGAATTCAACCGGAATTATCCAACATTAAACGAAAGAAAATGAAATTTAATTTGATTATATTAACAATATATTTCCATATAACCTATAAACCGGGACAATTAATTTATTCTGTCAACAAGGTTATATCTCTATATAAATAAGACTCTTCGATCGTCTCTTTTGTACCCAGCAGAACAGTTATAAAAAAAGAAGCAAACAATAAGGACAAATAGGGAAGCAAAAATCAGAGTTGATAAAAAAGGTGATCAAGAATGTATTTTCCAACATTCTCAATCACCCATATTACCTTTATTTCAGTAAGAATCAGATTACTTCGACCTCCAATTCTTTTAATCTTTCAAAATCCTCCTCGGTTATAGTACTATCTGTAATAATAGCATTTGCTAATGAAACCGAGCCTAAACTAGCAAAAGCACTGACACCTATTTTTGAACAATCAGCCACCAGATACACTTTACTGGCAGATTCTATCATAGCAGATTTCACGACCAAATCACTTAGACTAGGATAAGTCAGTTTCATATCCGAAGAAATACCAGCTGTAGCTAGAAACAATTTATTAGCGCGTATATCTTTAAATGAATCGGCCGCCATTTTTCCTGTCAAAGAAAGTGTAGGAGCCTTGAACTCACCTCCGGTAACAATTAGATTAATACCATGATTCTCACCTAAAATCAAAGCTATATTCAAAGCATTAGTAATGACTGTCAGGTCCTTATAATTCATTAAAAGCTTTGCAATCTCTGTAGTTGTAGAACCGGAATCAAGAATTATACTGTCCCCCTCCTGAATAAACTGAATAGCTTTCTGAGCAATTTCTTTCTTTTCCTCCAAATGAGTCTGATTGAACAATTGTCCGGTCTTGGCAAACGACCCTACTCCTTTCAGAAACGCACCTCCATGCTCTCTTTGGATATACCCCATTTGTTCCAAGGCTTCCAAATCCTGACGGATCGTTACATCCGTCACATTGAAAATTTTACTAAGGTCCTGAACTTTTGCATGTCCGTCTTCACGAATCAGATGCAATATCTTTACTCTTCTTTGATTGAGTGCCATATTTATTAGATTTAGAGGTTATGTTTTTTACGATATTCCTGAATATCCTTAATGGAAACAATTTTCAAACCGAATTTTGCTGCAATCTCACCTAGTTGGGGAAGACGCGCCATTGTACCATCTTCATTCAAAATTTCAACAAGAGCTCCTCCGGGTTTCAAACCTGCCATTCTTGTCATATCCAGTGTAGCTTCGGTATGTCCATTACGTTCCAATACTCCATTTTCCGCACCGTAAAGGGGGAACACATGCCCCGGACGAGCAAACTCGGAAGGATTCAGATTTCCTGCCACCAAAGCTTTTATTGTTGACGAACGGTCGAAAGCAGAAACTCCCGTAGTACAGCCATACCCTCTTAAATCTACCGACATAGTAAACGGTGTACCTAGCAATGAAGTGTTTTCTTCTGCCATCGGAGCCAGACCAAGTTCTTCACAACGTGAACGTGGCAGAGGAGCACATAACAACCCTCTGCCATGAGTAATCATAAAATTTACAATTTCAGGAGTAATCTTTTCTCCTGAAACGATAAAATCGCCTTCGTTTTCACGATCTTCGTCATCAACAACGATCAATACTTTGCCCTGGCGAATATCTTCCAATCCTTCTTCTACTGTATTTAACATTTTAGTGTATCTAGGGAGTTAATTATACCGCAAATTTAAGCTAAAACAAAAAGAATCGAAAACTATTAGCCTTTTTTATGATAAAAAAAATCAATCATCTCCCGTCAGAAGGCTTATCCCATCATTTCACCTCTGTTATTCTAAGAACAATATAAGGAGTATCCGGAATTCTTACTCCCCGATGATGTATATCAAAAACACGATAATCCAATTCCTCTGTTGTTTCAAATATCACAGGATATTCCGTGACAGTCATGGCCCACACATCAATAATCTCTACTTTAAACCGTTTATTCTTTTGCAATTTGTTATAATCTGCATTTTTTACCGGCAGATTAAAAGTCCAGAAACCTTTCACATCTTTTCCCATATTGACCAGATAATAGTCTGGTCCAGCAGTAGAAGTAACCAAGTCACGACTGATATCTGCCATCTCCAACGGATAGGGAGCAGCTTCAAGAATCGTTCTCAAAAATTTCACACGTTTCCAGCTTTCACCTTTTAAAGATCCCCCTTGCGCCCAAAAGATAGGTTCGTTCCCCTGCTGATAACATTCACCGTGAGTGACATAAATCCCACCCAACAAACCATTCAAAATAAAGTAAGTCATCTGCTGCGGACTTAACCTTCCCCAACGATAAGGTAGATTCCCTTCATACCCAACCTCATCACATATAACCGGTTTGCGATAAATTTTTCTTAAAGTAGCAGAAGCGGTAGAACTCAGTACCGGTGCCTCATCTTGTATGCTGACATGGGTAAATTCAGGCATCCAATAATCAAAATAAGTAGCCGTCGCTCCATGAATAGAACATAAATGGCGATAAGGATCATTCTCAACCACTGTTTTCGTCAACAGCTTCCAATCGTCCACAGTTTTCGCTTTTACATAATCCCACTCGTTTGCCATAGACCACCATACATTTCTAAAAGAAGCCAAACGCGCAGTAATATATTTAATATAACGTACATTCACCTCATTCGACATAGCATCAAAGCCCCATCTTCCTTTATCATAAGGATGGAAAAGGATCAAATCCGCCTCAATCCCCAAACGGTTCAGTTGGTCTATCCGTTTCTCCAAATGCTGAAAAAAAGCCGGGTCAAATCTGTCAAAGTCCCATTCTTTCCTTTCATTTCCTTCCTTATCTTTTATCGTCTTCTCCATTTCAAAAGGATAAAGCGCGGGCTCGTCTTTCACTAAAGAATAGTTTTTAGGAAACACACACATCCTTACCTTATTAAAACCGGCTTCACCAAACGATTTCAAAGTAGCCTCCTGAGTCGTTTCCTTCATATGTGTCCATGCATAGGCCGTCGTACCCATCGGATAATAACGGGTACCGTCCGCATATTTAAAATTATGTTCTCCGTCCACCAACACCATGCCATGATTATCTTTTCCGGCGGGTACCACTGTGAATGTACCTTTCCGACCATTCATAGCTCCTATACTGGAAGATGTAACATACCTCCATTCCCCGGCGACAGCAGGCATAAACCGTATCCTATAAGTATTCTCACCATCATAAAATCCTTCCACCGTTTTCTTTTCCTTTCCACAAATGAAAGTAGCGGAAAGACGTGTATCAAAAGGATTCCCTTTGGTCACCTGTTTAAAACTCAACTCAAACCGGTCCCAACATTCCACTTTGTCTTGTGCATTTACTTTTACCACAAAACTTAACAGCGTCCAAACAGCTATTACATAAAATTTCGTACTCATCCTATCATGTTTAAAAAATTATATTCATAAAAGTTTTCCGGAACATTTTCATACTGTGTCAATGAGCACAAAGATAGATTTTACCCTTGAGAACCAAAGGTAAAATCTTACATCAATAAGGTATTTTCTTGCTATTTACCTTCATAAACAGCACAAAACGGAACTTAGTTATTATTTTTATACTCAGTCAAAGTCTGATTAAATGCTTTTTTAAACGCCTTGCCAAAGTAACCGGGATCAGAGAAGCCGACGGCAAAAGCAACCTCAGAGAAAGACATACCACTTTGTATAAAACTTTTCGCTTTATTCAACCTATAATTCTTTATATATTCTATCGGAGAAATCCCCATGATACCATTCACTTTCCGATTGAATACAGAACGGCTCATATTCATGAACTCTGCCAGATCATTAACCCGCAGTCCCGGATTACTGTAATTCTCTTCCATAAACCCTACCAGCTTCTGCATAAACAGCTCATCCAAAGGAACAATTTGCGACACAGGATAAGCGATGGCTTCTAAAGGTTCTTTCTTCGGCTGAGCACCATATTTTGACAAAAAAACCGACTGAAGCACTTTTCTTTGCCTGATCAAGTTCTCAATTCTCGATTTTAAATAATCGCTGCTGAAAGGTTTAGGTATATAATCATCAATCCCTAATTGTAAACCTTGAATACGATCCTCAACAGACGATTTTGCAGAAAGGATAATAATAGGGATATCACAAGTATTGACATTCTCCTTGATGTGCCTTATCAATTCAATACCATCCATACGCGGCATCATAATATCTGTAATAATAAAATCCGGAACTTCCTCTTCTATCTCTTCCAATGCCATCACTCCATCGGCAACTCCAACAACACGGTAAGTACCCGACAATATTTCACATATAAATTGACGCAACTCAGCATTATCCTCCACTACCATCACTTTTACTAAAGTTTCTTTTGTTGCCGGAGGCATGTCCGGCAAAGATATTTCATCATTTTGTTCCGGTTCCGCCAAGACCGTTTCCTGTTCTTCCGAAGTGTCGTTCAATATATATTCAACATTTTTATCCTGAGCATATATTTCCTTTCCCTTATGCAAAACCAGTTTGAATACACTTCCTTTCTTTACTTCACTTTCGACCTGAATTTCCCCATGCAGCATTTTAACCAACTCATTCACCAGCGAAAGCCCTATACCCGATGAAGGCTGCATGTCATTTTCCTTGGACACTATAGTGAAACGTTCAAATATGGATGACACTTTATCTTTGGGAATGCCAATACCTTCATCTTTTACGGCAATCGAAACAAACTGTCCGCTTTCCATCACAATCAAGGTAATCGACTTGTTATCCGGTGTATACTTAAAGGCATTGGAAAGCAAGTTAAAGATAATTTTCTCGAACTTATCACTATCTATCCACAAAAAAACAGAAGGCAACGTTGTCTGAAGAGAAAAATTTATATTTTTCTCTTCAGACAACAATCGGAAATTATCCATTATATTATGAAGCATGATAATGATATCCCGGTATTCAATAGTCAAGCCCATTTTTTTATTCTGTATCTTTCTGAAATCCAATACTTGATTAATGAGCAATAACATACGATTGATATTTTTCTGCACCAATTGAAGATGATGCCGGGTCCGGGAAGTCAAAGGCTCCTGGGACAACACTTCGGATACCGGACCGGATATAAGGGTTAAAGGAGTACGTAGTTCATGTGAGATATCAATAAAAGAACGTACTTTTATTTCCGCCAATCTTTGTTCCATATTTACCTTATGTTTCAAATAGTAAATATAGAAAAAAATATATCCGATAGCTAAAGATATCACCAAGACAACAACTATATAAAAAGCCTTAGCCCAACCGGTTTCCCAAAAGGTGGGTAATACCTGTAAAGTAACCGTTTTCACAGAGTTCATCCAAATACCATCCCCATTGGTCGCCTTTATCTGAAATTGATATTTTCCTGCCGGAAGACTTACAAAACTAACCGAGTTCTTCTTACCTATATAATACCATTGATTATCATCCAACTTATAAGCATACTCGATATCCAAGGAATTAGTATAATCCAACGCAGCAAATGAGATGGTAAAATTCCTCCGCCGGGTAGGAATCTCTAAATAATCCGCATCACTCAATACATGAGATAAATTATCCTCCGAATATTTTATACCTGTCACTACAATAGGAGCTTCATAAGTCTGCTTAACGATACTATCCGGAGAAAAGACAAGCATACCGCCTTCTGTACCCATTAAGATATCCCCTTGCCTGTCTGCAACCGGAAGACATTCACTATAATTAAAAGAACGATTGAAAAAAGTTTCTCCAAAAGACTCAAAAGTCTGATCGTGCACATCAAACAGAGTGATATCCGTTTCCGAGCCGATCCATATATTATGATTTTTATCTTCAATCAAGGCTCTAGCCAACGGAGATGTCTCTTTGCCGAACGACCGGAATCGAAGTTCATCAGATAATAAATTTGATGAAACCAACTTGCAAAGGCCACCTCCATAACAATAACAATAGATAGTTTCATCTGTCGTTCGTAAAACAGACATCACATCAGCACTACACAACCCGTCAGCCGCCTGCGGACGAGGAAGGTTAAGATAAAAACGAATATTTTCGTAATCCGAAAAATCAGAAGAAAAAGTAATCAAACCTTCTATAGTACCCACCAGCATAGTATGACCGGGTCCCTCCACCATACAACGAATACTGTTGGTACGATTAATAGGAAAACCGGACAATTTATTCTCCGCATGAATAAAACGTATCGCCCCATCTTCCTTTTCCTCAACCAAATTCAATCCGCCACCGTAAGTACCAATCCAAATACGTCCGTTATGATCCTCATCAATGCATGATATTTTATTGTCACTGATGGAATAAGGATCCGACGGATTATTCATATAATGATATACCTCATAATGATAAGGACGATTCCGAGGAACAAGCCTGAACAATCCGTTTTCCTTACTGCCAAGCCATATTGTCTGCGCCTGATCCTTCAGCATGACATAGATTCCACCTTCTGCAAAAACTGTTTCCGTTTGAGCCAGTTCCCCATCAGGCGACAAATAACCCAGCAAGTTTTTCTGTGAATCCATAATACGTATAATCCCTTTCTTTGTTGCAATCCATAAATGTTCGTCGCTATCAAACAGAAATGATTTTGTATCAAAATAATTGTCCAACTCCCTATAAGTATAGGGACTAGGCGGAAAGAACATTTTTATAAATGAGCGCTGGGATTTGATCCACAAATTATTTTGTTTGTCAACATAAGTTGTTTTAATAATAGGAGAATAAGGTATATGATTCCTTCCCGGTGTAAAATAGACTTTTAACTCCCGGCTCTTTTCGTCATAATAACTGAATATACCTTTATAAGGAATAGTCCAAACCACTCCGTTAGGATCTTCATAAATAAAGAGTTCATTTTCCGGAGAAGAAGCCATGTATCCGGAAGGAGTATTCAAATATTGTTTCACTCCGGTTTCCGGATCAAGCCGGATAATTCCCGGCAATCCGGTAAATATCCATAGAAATCCTTTAGAATCCTGATAGACTTTTCTCACAGCCGCATCGTCATGCCCCGGAAGAGAGAAATCATATTTCTCCATCGCCAGTTCAGGGAAACGGCATAGGTACAAACCTTTATCAGACAAAACAGCCAGCTGATTATCTTTCAACACTTTAATTCCGTTTATATGCTGAATCTTCTCTTGAAAAGGAACGATGTTGAATTGCATGGTATTTACATCATAATAGGCTAGCCTGCCATTCTGTGATGCAAGAAAAACAAGATTATCCATTGTTTCGAACATAGAAAAGGGATATGAACTAATGGTCCGCTTGCCAAATATGCTAACTCCCTTGTCACTAAATACCCATTCCTCTCCCTGTTTATCTTCAAAGACCCTACTGACTTTCCCCAATTCCACATCATCAATAGCTGTAATATACTGAATCCCTGAAGAAACAGTACACTCTTTATCTGAAATTCTGAAACATCCTCCATTATTTAAAGTAACCCAAGTAATCCCTTTGGATAAAGGATACAAATTTTCTATTTGCAACGGAGTATTAAAATGTTGTTCATACTGTTTCAGAACATTAATCAGCTTATTTTCACGAATATCATATAAATACAGGCTATGACGATCGTATGCAATCATCCATAAATTGCCGTCGGCCGTATTCTCCAGCCGCTGCATGTGCTGGTTCAAAAGAGAATCAAACTGAAAAGTCTCGAAATCGCGTCCATCAAACCGGCTTACCCCATTCCAAGTACTAACCCATATAAAACCATTATGACTTTGAAGAATCTGCGCCGGATTACTTTGAATCAATCCATCTCTAACAGTATATTGACGTGCAACACAAATCGGTTGTCCTTTGACAAAAACAAAATGAAGAGCTAACAACAAGATGCCCCATATATATTTTAACTTTATTGTGTTTTCCATTTTATATCGATTTACCAAACAAAGTACAAAGATAACCAAATGTAGATTTCCTCCTAGAATAAATTATCAATTAGACATAAAATACAAGGTTAAAATAGAAAAAAACGGCAACTTTGGTATAAGAACCAACAGCTGCCATTTTTCCTAACTACCTTTTCACCCTATTTCCTACAAGCCTATTTATATCCCTCATTTTGTAAAAATTCGTCTTTATTCGTTATGGCGTCCAATAAAGTTTGTGGAAATGGACGCAACATATGATAAGCTTTCACATTTTTACCGGCATCAGGATTTCCGGCTTTTATCCGACGGATAAATATTTCACTTCCCATTCGTTTCAAATCAAACCAACGCAATTGTTCTCCGACCAATTCCCGAGCACGTTCATCCAATATGAAATCAATATCCTCAATGTCACTTTGAGCAACTTTCATAGCCTCCTCTTTGCCAGCCTTAGCTCTTTGGGAACGAAGAATATTCATATAAGTCAACGCATCCGCTTTGCCGGCTTTTGCTCCTGCTTCCGCCACAATTAAATACATTTCTGCCACACGGATTATAAAAGCATCCCGTGTTCCACGATCCTCGTTCACCGTAGCACGAGTAGGGTCTTCAAATTTAGAGATAGGCATACATTGTTTCTGACTTTTTACAGAACCATCTTCATGATAAATATCTGTCCGATCAAGTATCTGATAACGTCCTTTGGCCCACTGACGCTTTACCTGAGGAACAACATCTTTTGTTATCCATATAGCAGTATCCCCTTGTACCATATAAGGGTAGTTATCTCCGGTTTTTCCTCCATTAGCCTTCCATAACGAACGGAAAGTCATTTCAAAACGTTGGTCTATATTCTCGTCATAACAATCCAGCAAATAACGCGTCGGCATATAGTGATTAAAAGGACGACCATATTCTATGCTTCTGACCATACCGGGCTGATCATCATACTTCATACAGAAAATCAAATGAGTATGGTTACCCCCTGAACGAATAATATCATTATCCATTTCCTGATTATACAACTGATTGGTAGAAGAATAATCAATATACCAAATCACTTCCTTATTGCCATTTCCATCAGAATTTTCCATATCAAATACTGAGGCAAAATCCTTTGATAACTCAAAAGGGCCATTATCAATCACTTCTTTTGCCAAAGTATAGGCTTGTTCATACAATGCTTTATCATTCAATTCACTTGCTCTAGTCAATAGCAAACGAGCCTTCAAAGCTTTGGCAGCCCACATCGTAACACGCCCTCCATCCGATTGCGCAACAGACAACCGGCTATCCATACAAAAATCCAAATCTTCAAAAATATGAGTATAAATCTCTGAAACCGAGGTTTTCCTAGGTGCCATAACAATAGACTCCGATGGCTGATCCGTATAATAAGTATCTCCAAATGTTTCCACCAGAATCCAATAATAATACGCCCGTAAGAAACGCACCTCTGCTTCTCGTTTACTGGTAAGTGCCTTATCACTGAACGGAACATTCTTTACATGATAAATGGCTGTATTACAAAAGTTGATCGCTTTGTAAAAACGGTCATAATACTCTTTACTGATAGGATTGGTCCCATCAAAATCATTCTGATAAGAAACAATGGCGGGATAATCACAACCGCCGCCCGGAGCCAATATATCCGTTCCCGTTTCACTGAATGCCATAGCAGCAGACTTTCCACCCCAAAAACGCAAGGGAGTATAACAAGAGTTAATCAAAGACTCAAAACCTTTCTCAGTATCATAATAACCACCTTCGGTAGTAACCGCACTACGATTGTGTTCTTCCAAAAAATCAGAGCAGCCCGAGCAAACCATAAGAGTAGCTGCCAATGCATATAATAATGTAATTCGTTTCATAATTTTCATTCTTTACCAGTTAAAATTCTACATTCAGACCAAATACAAGTTGTTTTGTCATAGGGAAAGAAATACTTCCTCCCTGTTCGGGATCATAATTATCAATCTTGCTGAAAGTAAAGAAATTCTTTGCTGTAGCATATACACGGAGTCTGGATAGATTGAGATGTTTCAAAAGTTCCGGTTTGAAAGTATATCCCAACGTAATATCGCGTATTTTAAAGAAAGAACCATCTTCATACTTCAACGTTGAATAGTAAGTAACCTGTGTATAACTCTTACTTTTATTAGGACGCGGAAAAGCATTGGTAGGGTTCTCGGGAGTCCAGTAATCTACATTTCCACCATTTTCCAACGCATTGATACGATACGTAGTATTATAATCATACGCAATCCACTGACCCAAACGAGCATACAAGAATACAGACAAATCAAACCCCTTATAATTAAAAGTATTATTGAAACCAAAAGTTACATCCGGACGCTGACTGTAAATGATACGATCATCTGTCGTTATGACACCATTACCATCCACATCCTGTACCTTTATATCACCCGGTTCCTGTCCATTGGCAGCAGCGGCAGCCTCTTCACCCAATTGCCAGATACCTTCTTTCTTATAATCATAAAACACTTTGAAAGGTTCTCCTACAAACCAAGCATTCGCCTCATCCTTTAATTGTCCCGAAGCAAGTTCTTTTATTTTTTCCCTATTGTGTGACAATGAGAAATCTGAGAACCAGGAGAAGTTCTTGTTTTGAATATTAACCGTGCTCAGTGTCAAATCAACACCAGTACTTTCAGTCTTACCGATATTTTCCATAACCGAAGCATAACCGTTAATAGATGGAATTACACGATTCATTAAAATATCCCGGGTTTCTGCCTTGTAAATATCAATACTACCTGAAATACGATTATTAAAAAATCCGAAATCCAGACCAAGGTTATACTGCGTGGTAGTTTCCCAAGTCAGTTCCTTGTTTGACATCGTTTTAGGATAGAATCCATAAGCTCCCTCATTATTGAACGAATAAGTGGAGTTACCCAGCAAACCAACGGTTTGATAAGGATCAATAGCACATTGGCCAGATTGTCCCCAACTCAACCGGAGTTTTAAATTTGAAATAGCATCCACATTTTTCAGGAAATTCTCTTCATTGATACGCCAGGCCAGTGCTACAGACGGAAAGTAGCCCCATTTCTTACCTGGTGCAAAAACAGAAGAACCATCGGCACGCAAAGAAGCAGTCAGCATATAGCGATCCATCAATTTATAATTAACACGCCCAAAGAAGGAAGCCAGATTTTGATCGACCAGTGAACTCTTTATAGTGATTTCTTTTTCATTGGAATACAAATTATGGAACCAGTTATCAGCATATACTTGTCCCTTTCCACCTGCATAGGTATATTCTTTAGAGTTGAGAATCGTACTGGTTCCAACCATTGCCTGCAAACTATGGATATCAGAGAAGTCCTTTGAATAAGTCAGCACATTCTCCCATGTCAGATTACGTGTCATGGTGTGCTCTTTATAGGATTGTGAATCCTTGCCACTTCCCTGCAACGAGTTCTTATCACAGAAAAAGCCTCTACGCACATTCACTGAGTTCAATCCCAGCGTTGTACGGAATAAAATATCCTTGGTGATATTCCAGTTCAGGTACAAGCTGCCGAAGAAACGCTCCTGGATGGTATTATCCACACGCATGCCCTCCTGATCGTCAATCAACGGATTCATCTGAGTATTATAACCGGGAGACGGATACATCACTAAATTCCCCTCCTCATCATAAGGTTTCGAGATAGGAACAATTTTATTAGCCATATTCAGCGGACTATAACGATTATTCTTATCTACATAGGCATAGATAATGTTTGTCCCTACCTGCACATTGTCAAACAATTGATGGTCCAGTGCTACACGGGCATTATACCGTTTATAGTTATCATCCTTAAAGAGTCCCTCTTCGCTTCTGTAACCCAAAGATATATTATGTTTGGTTTTCGTATTGCCCCCGGATACAGACACCTCATAATTTTGGTTAAATCCGTTGTGCATCAACATGTCACGATAGTTCGTATCATATCCTTTTTCCAGATAAGTCAGTTCTTCAGGAGCAAATACAGCAGCATCCTCTGCGTATTTTCCTGTTGTTCTGTCCCGATAAGCCTCTCTTTTGTATTGGGCATATTCTTCAGCATCCATGATATCAGGATAATCAGTTATCATGGTAGAAGAAACAAAAGCATTAAAGGATACTTTTGACTTTCCTTCTTTTCCCTTTTTAGTCGTAATCATAATAATACCATTCGCACCCCGTGTTCCATAAATAGCTGTAGAAGAGGCATCTTTTAACACTTCAATAGATTCTATATCAGTGGGATTTATATCTAGCGAGGTACCATAATCAATACCATCCACAAGAATCAACGGAGCATTACTAGCCGTCAATGAACGCTCTCCACGGATTGTAAAATTAGGTGCACTTCCTGCTTGCCCCGAAGAGTTTGTAAGATCAAGTCCGGCTACTTTTCCTTGTAATGCCTCCAAGGCATTGGTAGTAGGAATAGCTGTGATATCCTTACTTTTAATAGAAGCAATGGAACCGGTCATATCCCTTTTCTTTTGCACACCATAACCTATTACTACGACTTCTTCCAAAGTCTGGTTGTCTTCTTTCATTTGTACATTCAATGTCTGCTGATTTCCGACAACTATTTTCTGTGGAACATAACCGATGTAAGAGAAGACCAAAGTGGCATCGGCATCCACTTCTTCCAACGTATAACGTCCGTCAATATCCGTTATAGTTCCTCCGCTATTTCCTTGAATAACTATACTTACCCCAATCAGCGGTTCATTATTAGCATCGGTTACTCTACCGGTGACTCTATGCCTGGAAGCCTGTACTTTACCGGAAGATGCCAGTACTTGTTTGGCAAGACTCACCACAATGGTATTATTCACCTTGCTCAATTGCAGACTAGTTTGTTTCCTGATTTGCTCTAAAGCCTGGTCGAAACTTACATTGTCCAAATCAATATCAATCGTATTATACTTTTGGACAACACTCTCATCATAGAAAAACTCATAACCGGAAAGGTTACTCAGTTTCTTGAACACATCAGCCAATTTTACTTTACGCATCTGCAATGTAACAGTCTGATTCAATTCAACTTGTGCTGCATGCACAGGGAAAGCAGCCATGGATGCCGAACCTAGCAACAAGGTCGGTACAAGCAATACTCGGGCCCACGAAGCCCTCTTCGCATGTTGTTTCATAGATCTTGATTATTTAATTATTAAGGTATTATTTATATAGAATATACGAATTGTTTTCTTTCCTGTATTTAATTCCCGTAGCCAAGCGAATGGACTCCAAAACCGCCTCCAAACTCCTATTATCATGCGTACCTGAAAGAAAATTATTAAAGACAAAACTTGAGTCCAATTGTATAGTGTAGTTATACACCCGTTCCAACCTCCTCGTCACTTCTTGTATCGGAGTACGGTTAAAGTATAACTTGTTCTGCATCCACAACATATAATTTTGAGTATTCACATGCTCACGTTCCAGATGCATATTGGTTTTATCCAATACCAATTGCTCTCCGGGAGTCAGTTTCAATTGTTCTTCGCCGAAATTCATCAGCACCTTTCCTGTGCATAGAGTCAGTTGCAGTTCTTCACTATCTTCATAATTATTCAGATTAAAAGTAGTACCCAAAACACGTATTTTATAATCCTGACTTTGAATAATGAAAGGACAGTCTTTATTTTTAGCTACATCAAAATAAGCCTCTCCCTTGAAATGAACGTAACGGTCTTCTTTTCCAAATTGCCTCGGATATTTCATATAAGAGCCTGCATTCAAGATCACTTTTGTCCCGTCAGGGAGCACCACTTTTTGTCTTTTACCATAAGGTACGTATATTTCATATTGAGCAACCTTCATGTCTGCCGGATTAGCAAAATAAACTACGCTCAAAACGATGCAAAGCAATACAGCCGCAGCAATGCCCCCCCATTTTTTTACTAAATAGATAGAGTGACTCCGACGCCTGTCCTCGTAATTGCTGATAATTTGAAGTGCCTGACGCTCATTGGAAATCCATTCCTCCCATGAGGATGAAGACTCTTCCTCACCAGTTTTCCATAAACAAGCAGAAGCTTCATCAAAGTCTTTTGACCGGTCTGTCTTTTTGTCTGCCAACAGTTCCTCAATATCCTTACAGGTATAAATACCGTCAACAAATCTTTTCCAAACCGAATAATGTATCTTTTGTTTTTCTTTCATTATGCATTTCTTTCGTTTCTCTATAAAGGATACGAATCAAAAGCAAAAGGTGGGGATAGGAATCTTATGGTTTAACGTATTTTAATATGATTAGGCTTACAAGTATTGGACAGGCACTTATGAAAGGGATCAGATAAGCACGAATTTTCTCTAATGCATTTTTTATATGATCTTGCACGGTATAAACAGACAAGCCAAGTTGTTCAGCTATTTCTTTATGAGACAGTCCTCTATTCCGGCTCAATTCGAAAATCTCCCGTTGGCGCGGACTCAGCTGTTCCAAAGCCTGTGCAATCAATTCCTGAATATTCTTTTCTTCCAGACTCTTCTCTACATCATCTACATAATCAATGGCCTGTTCCATCAGTTTTTCGTATAGCACAGATCGGGCAGACAGAGAACGAAATATATCGTAAATACGATTTCTTGCTATAGTATAAAGAAAAGCGGAAAAAGACTGCTCAATCCGAATATCTTCCTTCTTTTCCCAAACGGTCAAAAAAATATCTTGTGTTATATCCTCAGCTATCTCTTTATCCTTGACAAAATGGACACAATAATAAAGGACCTGGGACTTATAAAAAGAGAAAAGATGGCTGAAAGCAATCTTGTCTCCATTTATAAGTTTCCGAATTAATTCCCGCTCTATGTCAAGAGGCAGCTTCATACCTAGAATTCAGTAACGAACGGTTTCCCATCCAACCATGCAGCCATATTCAACACCAGTAAATTCCAGTTCTGAAAACCTTTATTCAATACCGGCTCACCATTATCAGGCAGATAATATTCATGTAATGCCCCGAAACGTTCATAGTCACGTCCCAAAAGCAAAATGGTCTTTTCCGCCAATTCCCGGGCCTCTTCCGTAAATCCATATTTCACCAATCCACGAAAGACCAGATAATTCACATTAATCCAAACCGGACCTTGCCAGGAAGACGGATTCCCACTGGCACGTACATTATACATTTTTTCCAAAGGAGACAAAGTACGGATTCCCGCCGGAGCGTTAAAGGAGCAAGTATCATGAAAATGAATCCGCACTATTTCCTTTGCTTGCTCCGGAGTGGCTATTTCAGCCCACATCGCCATAAATCCGCTCCACACACTAAGACGCTGAATCAAACAATCATAATCACGCGGCTGCCCTACGTGCAGAAACAATTGTCCCGGGTACAGCCCCTTTATATCCGGTTTCTCCACCGGAAGCAGATTCAAATCCACACTATAATAAAAACGGTCACGCGGGTCCCAACAATGTTCTTGTACCTTTCCTTTCAATACCGCCGCTTCTTTCTCAAAGGAAACTGCTATATCATCCAAATTCAGACAGCCGGCCAAGTATGCCATAGCCTGTAATTCGCGATACATCAACGCGTTCAAGAAGATGGATCCCGAACTGCCTTGAGGACGATAAAAAGTACTGGGATCATTATCAACTCCGATAGCCTCATCAGTTTCCCAATAGAATAACCCGGTCGCCTTGTGACGATGAAAATTCAAATATTTACAGACAAATGCCTGCAACGTATAAAAATCATCGCGCAACCACTCCGCATCCCCGTTCATATTGCGGACAATAAAGGCGGCATGTTGTGCCAATGTAGGTTTGTGCATATTGCTTTTCCAAGGGTTCCGTGTTTTCAACATTTCTTCGCGGCTAGGGGCATTCCGTTCTATCCAGATAGGAATCCAACCGTCCATACCTCCATAGTGCAAGGAATTAAGGATGCATCCCTGTTCATACTTCAGGGCCTCCTGCTTATCCTTTTCCGTACCGTTCTCTAATAAGATTTGACGCAGAGCGATGTTGCTCAACCAAGAATCCCAATCCCATAGCATATCCAAGTATTGATTACTTCCCGGAGCAAGGAACGGAAAGACTAAAGCTCCTCCGGCTTCACGATACATGCCTTTCATATCTTTATAAATATGAGCACGGCACAATTCTTTGTATTTTCCAATATTCTCGGGAGTACGTTCCGGCATTTGTGCATTTAGCATAAACGGGAAACAACAAATTGTTAAAAAGATCAGTAATTGTTTTTTCATAGGTATTATCTCATTTTGCTGACGGGACAAAAATACAAATTAAAACGAAAAGAAAAAGAGATTAAAACAAAAATTATTTCGAAACAAATCAAAATATAACCAGAAAGGGCTACCCCCAGGCAGCCCTCTATAATAAAAATATATTTCCCTTATAAGGTCTTAGTCGCGACGTCCCATATAAATCATTATATAGTAAATCAGTGTAGCCAATGAACTAAGTGCCGCAACCACATAGGTATAAGCAGCCGAACGCAACGCATCCTCTGCCGCATGATGGTTATATGAATTGGTAATTCCGGCCTTGCTCAACCATACCAACGCACGCTGGCTGGCATTGATCTCAACAGGCAACGTAATAAAGCTGAAAAGAGTAGTCATGGCAAAAAGACAAATTCCTGCCAATAATAACTGCGGGAAAGTATTCACCATCAAAATACCTGCCAGTAACACCCAAGTCATAATAGAAGATGAGAACTGCACCACAGGTACCAAAGCCGAGCGCATCTTTAACGGAGCGTATGCACGCGCATGTTGCACGGCGTGTCCGCATTCATGGGCGGCAACTGCCGCAGCAGCTACACTGTTACTTCCATATACCCCTTCACTAAGGTTCACCGTTTTGTTTGCCGGATTATAATGATCGGTCAGCATACCCGGAGTACTGGTTACACGCACATCATAAATACCATTATCATGTAACATTTTTTCAGCCACATCCTTTCCTGTCATACCACTAGCCAAAGGCATCTTCGAGTATTTCTTAAACTTGCTTTGCAGACTATTCTGTACAATATAGCTGATTACCGCGATTCCAATAAATAAGATCCAATACATTGACATAGTTTTGTTCTTTATAATTTTGTTGTTAAATATACATGTTATTATGTACAAACAGTTTGCCAACCTCACCCTTTTAAATAGAATTAAGATTTTCTGCCATCAAGCTCTTCTGTATTCACATCCGTCAATTTCATTTAAAAAATAATATTATGAGAAAAAAAGAATGGATTATTGATTTTTGATTTATACATTTGGGGCAAAATTAAGAAATATGGAACATGAAATAGGAAATATATCCATAGCCCGTATCCGACAGATGAATCCCTGTTTAAAAGGGATTAACAATGATTTTGTAATGGATAGAAGCGAACATTACATCCCCGAGAATATGAACCCCATCTTTAAATACCCATTACGGCTGGATGGAATCATTATCTCTATCCGTGAAAAAGGCTCTGCCAAAGTCAATATCAATTTACGGGAATACGACATTGAGAAAAACGATCTGATTATTTGCGCTCCCGGCGATATTCTACAGTCCATGTTATCACCGGGCATTCATTTGTCACAAATGTTTTTAATATCATCTGATTTCTTAAAAGAGATGTATATCAACCTGAACAGTTTCATGCCATTTTTCATCTCATTGAAAGAGAATCCCAAATTCCATTTGACAGAAGAAGAAGTGCAGGAACTGAAATCCTTCTATCAACTCATAGAAGAAACAGTAAGCCGGAACGATAACTTCAAAACAGAAATCGTACGTAGGCTGATGGGAGCCTATTTATACAAGATAGGTTCTATTCTTCATAGAAGACAGCCGGAATTCCTTTCTGAAAATCCGAAATCACTGAAAAGAGAAGAAGTATTATTTAATCAATTCATTAATCTGCTGACTGAACATCACCGCAAAGAAAGACGCGTAGACTTTTACGCGGAGCAATTATTCCTGAGTCCCAAACATTTCTCCACCGTAGTAAAGAAAGTAAGCGGAAAAACTGCCGGAGAGTGGATTGACGAATATGTGATACTGGAAGCCAAAGCGCTGTTGAAATATTCCGTCATGTCTATTCAGGAAGTAGCCTATTTTATGAATTTCCCGAACCCTTCCTTTTTTGGCAAATACTTCAAGCACCATACCGGGTTATCTCCCAGCGAATACAAGATGCAATAATAAAAACAGAAGATAAGAAATAGTAATCCAACGGGGGCTGTCCGAAAAAAACGGACAGCCCCCGAAAGTAAATTATATAAGTGTGACCACACTACCTCTCATCTTAAAATAATTTCGCAGGATATTCACCGGCATCCACCAATGCCTGGATCTTATCAACCACACTCTGACGGTCTTCAGGATAAGTTACTCCAAACCATTTGCTGGTAGTATCCAATACCTCAACGGTAGCAGTACCGTCATTAATCAGCTTGTCCACCATCAGCGGAATAAAGAATTCACTCTTCAAGTTTTCCATATTTTTAGGATCACTCAAGAATGCTTTAAAGAATTCCTTGCTGTAAGCAAAGTAATCAGGAGTAAAGCCCCAGAAGTTCATGCTCACCGGAGTTGTGTCAGGGGTAGCTGTCCATTCGCCATTGTCGTCAATATACTTCACTTCTCCGTCTATGCGCTGAATCTTGGTACGTTCTACCACGGAAGTCAACAAATGATCCGCATTGGTTCCGCAGATGCCGCGGGATACCGTTCCACTCTCGCTCAATGTATTTCCTACGCGGAAGCCCACCATAGCGTAAGTGTTTTTAGCACCTTCGGGCAATGCAGAAAGGAACTTGCCCATTACCTGGAATGAGTCACGGCCATAGAAGTCATCGCAATTGATCACTGCAAACGGTTCCTGTATCACATCAGCTCCCATCATGACAGCATGGTTAGTTCCCCAAGGTTTTGTACGCTCCGCAGGACAAGTAAAACCCTCCGGCAGATTGTCTAAAGCCTGGAATACCAGTTCGCAAGGAATATGACCTTCATATTTAGAAATAATCTTTTCACGAAAATCTTGTTCAAAATCTTTACGGATAACAAAGACCAGTTTTCCAAAACCGGCGTTGATAGCGTCATAAATAGAATAATCCATAATAGTTTCGCCGTTAGGACCCAGACCATCCAATTGCTTCAATCCTCCGTAACGGCTGCCCATACCAGCCGCCAATAAAAATAAAGTTGGTTTCATAGTTTATTTATTTAAAATTGAATATTTGATGGTACAAAGCTACAAAATAATACGGAGGAAAAAAGCTACATTCCATTCAAATTCGAGCATAAATCAATCATTTCCCTCCTTTTGACGCAAATCAAGCCCTATTTCTAGAAAGGATAGCCGATAGCAAAGTGCAATCCCAGTCCATCCTTAAACTTAGGAATATTATAATATCCTTTCTTGCCGGTGTCATACGGATCATGAAGAGCAATACCCAGATCCAGGCGGATCACCAGGAAAGTAAGGTCATAACGCAACCCCACCCCAGTACCCAAAGCTACACTTTTAGCAAAATTACGAAGAGTAAGCAAACCGCCGGGGCGTATATTCTCACCTTCCTCATTCTTTTGCTCACGCAGCAGCCACACATTTCCCGCGTCCAGAAAAGCTGCCCCATACAAATCACCCAGGATAGGGAAACGGTATTCCACATTCGCTTCCAGCTTCACATCTCCGGTCTCATCCAGATAACCATACTGTTTATCTTCAGGACGATAAGAACCGGGGCCGATAGAGCGCACTGTAAACGCACGGATACTGTTGGCTCCCCCAATATAGAACTGCTCGCTGTAGGGCGCTACAGTCTGGTTCCCGTATGCATACAAAATCCCCCCCATCAAACGAGTGGCTATATGCTGTTTCTCTCCGACTTTAAACAAACAACGCACTTCGGATGTCATTTTCAGGAATTGCGCATAAGGACTGTTCAATAACTTCTTATCTGTTTCCTTGAATCCTTTCCCAAAAGCAGCATACACCAACGAAGTCAGATTACCTGCCGAAGTAAAGGAAGTCTCCCACCATAAATTATTGCGTTTCTTCAACGGAGCGTTATCATACGTAAACGTATAACTCATAGCCGGGATAAACTGATTTCCCAAACTGATTTTCAAGCTCCGGTTCTTGTCCACTATCGTATCAAAACGTGTAGTAGTATGCTGCAACGTATTAAATGCCAGTCTGAAAGGAGTCACCGTATGTTTCCATACCCGCGAAGGCTGGAAATCGTATGACACCGTTCCACCGAAAGAAAGCATTTTAAAGAAGCGGGCACGGTTCAACTGACTGGCATACAACTTGAACGAGGTATGCTGCGGAAATCGCGAGCGCATCATCTTTTTACTCATCCACGGCAGCACCAGGCGAGGATACTCCAATGAGAAAGAAGTCCCCAGCTCGTATGAATTCAATTTAGAACTGTTCCCATCCGCCGTAGAGTTGGTCTGCCATTCGTATGACCCTTTCAACTGGAAAGAAAGCGTGGCGGCTGTACGCATGAAATTCTTCCGCGAGAGGCTGAAAATCGCTCCGGGACCAGTCTGATCCGTACTCTTGGTAGTCACATTGAATTCCAGTTCTCCGTCATACGGCAAATCGAATGTAGCATTCATCCGCACATTCAGCGTATCACACCCCGGCAATGTATCTTGCGGGGTATAGCGGAACTCGGCAAATTTGAAAATGCCCAGACGCGCCAAGGCTTCCTGCGTGAAATTCTGGCGGGCCTGAGAATAAAGCTGCCCTTTCTGGTAAAAGAAGCGCTTAGCCAATACTCCGGGGCGGATGCCGGGTTTCTTACCGCTATAGTGCAAAGTCATTCCCGGAAAGACGATGGAATCGGTAGGTTCCTCCCCTTTATATCCGGTGAGATAAACAGAGGTATTCCCTATATAATAAGGTTTTTTCGCATCGGCAGGCACTCCGGCTTTCGGGACAACCTGCAAACTGACCATTCCCGGTTTGCGCAAGGTATCCGCACGGAAAGTAATGAATTCGGGACGGAAATAATAATAACCATTGTTACGGAAAAGGGTACTCAGCCGCTGGCGTTCCTCCTCCAGTTTCAATACACTGAAATTATCTCCTTTATGCAATACCCTCTGGTCATAAGCAGCCCTGATCAGACTATCGGCGCGAGGAGGATATTTCAGATACATGACAGAGTCCAGATAATAAGGGTTCGCCATATCAATCTTATAACTTAACCTGGCTTTCCGAGGATTCTTCAACGAGTCTACAGAATAAGTCACAGCACCATTGAAAAAGCCATAATCGTGCAACAGATTGGTCGCCACCTTCACACGGGTTTCCGGGTTCACCGTAGACAAATACACCGGAGCAGACCCCAGCTTGTTGAAAATCCAATGCCCCACCCCCTTTTTATCCTGGTATTTCACAAAGTCATTGTATATCCACAAACCGAAGGGAATGGGGAAACGCAAGGAGTTGCTTCCCAGAATGGCATTATTGGGAGGATAAGACAAAGCAGCCTCCACCTCTTCCAAGGTCTGGACACCGGCAGGGGTCTTGTCCTCATTCAGAATCTCCATATTTTTCACACCGACATATAGCGTTTCGTCTTCCGGCAAGTTCTTGGTAGTAGAGCAGGCAGCTGTCACCAGCAACAATACCGATAATAGAAGCAGGTTTATGTTATGTTTTCTCTCCATATCTCCAACGATCATTTTTTCTTCTTAGACTTGAAAATAAACAGTTCGCCCAGGTGGCTCATCTTCTTGCGAAGCACAATACCCACACCGGTCTCTATGATCTCACCTTCCAGCACACTCTCATAGTTCTTGTCGTGGAAGAGCTTGACATACCGGGTACCGCTGTTGTCCAGGCGGTATTCTATGGATACATTATCAATAAAGGTTTCATCCTGCTGTACCGTACTTCCGGTAGACACTTTACCGCCTACCACTATACGGAAGCGGTTATTCCAGAAACGTTTGGCGAACTGGAAGTTATAATCCGTGCGTTTCCCGCCGCTATCGGCATCATCCACCGTTTCCATGCCCACATTGATATCAAGTGCTTTTCCGGCAATATTCGAGATTTCGCTCTGCAGGAATGAGTTCAAGGCATTATTCACATTAAATCCTCCCGTAGAGTTTCCTTCAGCCATATACATTCCGGTCACCAGCATGGTGACAGCCAGTTTTCCCCGTTCCTCCACCGACATGGCATTCAGCTGGTCTTGCACAGACGCATCCTCGGGAGCCGAAAGGGTAAACGCCAGCCCCAGATTCTCCAGACTCTGGCTCAGAGCGATCCCTACATCAAACCCGACGATACGCGAAGTCTTTCCATCCTCGCCCACCGAAGCACGGACCCTTTCGGTCGCGATAATGTTCAGTTGCGGATTCATGATATTTCCCGTCCACTCCACATAACTGCCATTTTGAATATTAAAAGTCTTCAGCGGAATAATCGGAATCTGGTATTTCATCTCCCCGCTCATCAAGGAATAACGCCCGGTCAGCAACATATCCCCCTGAGGAGTGTACTGGAATGACAAGTCTCCGCCCCCTTCCAGCAACATATAGTTGGAGCCGTCCGGCACCAGATCCACACGTGCCTGCACCGCCTGGTCTATATGCATGGTCAGAGCCACATCCATCCCTCCCAAAGAGATTTGCTGTACAGAGGACTCTTCCACCGAGGTTGTGTCGTTGAAATTGACAAAAGTCACCATATCGCCCAAACGGTCGTTCACCGTCAAGGGAGAGTCTTTCAGGACATAGGTCACATTGGTCTTCCCCAATATGTTCATGTTCCCCCGCATCACCAGTTCCTCCACAGGACCGCGCAGCGTTGCGTTAAAGTCCACATACATCTTGCCGTAAACCATAGCCCGCTTGGTACGGGGAGCATTCAGCAGCTCATAATTCTCGGCATGCATTTTAAGGTTCACCGCCGTCCGTTCCAAATCCGAGAAGTCCACCTCGCCGTTAATGGTAAAAGGAGTCTTGCCTTTGGTGAATATATCGAACTCCTTGAACATCATCTTACTGTTCACCACCTGCACCGGTTCATTATCAAAACGGAACATGGCAGACATCTCCGGCATGAAGAAAGTCACGGAATCCAATGCCAGTTCCCCATTCAGCAAGGGTTTGGCCGGGTCACCTTTCATGGACAATGTTCCATCAATATCCCCATCCAGTTCCACCATGCGGTCGGGCACAAACGGATTGGCGACATTCAGCGGAAAATGTTCGAAGGCTATATCCGCGCTCAGGCTTCCCGTTCCTTCCTCCGCGGGCAGATAGATACCTCCCAAATGGGCTATCTCCTCACCATCATGGCGTATATAGGCATCCAGATGATGATCCTTTGCCTCACCGGGCAGATACACACCCCCCAGTTCCCAATTTCCCAGCGCACTGCCTTCATACTTGAATTCATCTATACGCAGGTCACTGCTCACCATCATATACGGGCCGGAATCTATATAATGCGCTTCCGCCCCGATCCATCCTTCCATATCGGGCATATAGGGAAGGATACGCCGGAATTCTTTCAGATTGATACGTGAAAGCTCCACCGTCATATCCTGTTTGGCTATGGTATCTTCCCGATTGGTATAGAAACTGAGTCCGGCCCCCTGCTCGTCACGCAAATCCAGATTGGCATGAATCCGCCCGTTGTCAGCCAGATAAATATAGTTATTTTTATTCACGGTAAAAGGACGGTATACCAACGTGGGATGCTCCGGAAAAACCTTCATGCGTATGCCGTGGCGGCGCAGGTCGGCCATCACGCCCATATATACTCCCTGTTCCTTACGGGCATTCAGGTATTGGACCAACAACTGGGCGCTGTTGTTTCCCACATTTCCCTCCAGCGTCACATCAAACGCCTCCTGTCCCGGTTTGGGCCCGTTCACCACTCCGCTCAACATATTTATGCCATTCAGGTCCTGCTGTACATCCAGATAGATGGTATCCAAGGTCAGGCTGTCTGTACGCAATCCATAGAGATAAGCCTCCCCGTTCAACCCCTCCGCCGGAGATGAATCCATATCCATGAACAGACGGCTGTATGACAATCCCATCATCGACAGATAATTGGCTATCGGATTATCGGGGCCGGAAGATATTTTCAGACATAGTCCCGGAAGGAATTCCCGAAGTTCCTCCTGTTCAATATGTTTGCTTTCCCATTGTTCCGCCAGTTTCTTCATCAGCAAATCCGCCCTGCCGGAAATGTATTCCATATGCCCTGCTCCTTCCAGACTCAAATCAAGGTCCCCCGCACGCAGATAAGCAAAAGTGGAATCTCTGGAAGTGCTGAATCCGGCAAACAGGTCCTTGGAATGGGAAGTGCGTTTGGCAGTGACAATCGTGGCATTCGTCATCTCGGCCTCTACGGCATACCTTTTTCTGAGGTCACTGCTGAAACGGACACCCAGGTGCTGGGAGGTCTGAAAACGGGTATCCATCAGATGAAGCGCCTGCCAATCCAAATGAGCCACATCCATTTTCAAGTCGCCCGAAACATCATGAGGTTTCAAGATACCATCCAGATGCGCCTTGATATCCATGGTCCAGTTTTTCACTGCCAGTGAAGCGTGCACCTTCGATTTCTCCAGTCCGGCAGCCAGTGAGATTCCTGTCAAATGATAACTGCCATAATGGAAACGGTCTATACCGCCCTCCGCATTGAAATAAGTACGGGGAGAGAAAAAGTCAAAACCTTCCCCCTCCACTTTCAGACGGGTGGACAAGGTGTACAAAGAATCGGCAGGCATAAACTGGTGCAGGTCAAAATGATTGACAGCCAAGTCTGCCTCATACCTGTCACGCGACAAGTCGTATTTGGCAAACAGACGGGCCGCCCGTTCCATCTTGAAATCATCCGCCACGGAAATGCTGTCATTATAAACTGTTATAGGAATGGTATCGGCCGCAGCCACCGCTTGGGCTTCGGGCTGCATCAGCAGCAGGTCCGTGCCCATTTTAGCGCCCGCCATCGTAAATTTGCCTTCCAAGCGCGTTCCGTATGGAATTTCTATTCCTTCAGCCAACGTGGAAACAAACTTCAAATCCTTGGTTTCAGCTTCCAAGGTGATATCCCCTCCGCGCAGCAGACTGTCTGTCAGATGGGTCAGCTCCCCCCGGGCGAACAATCCCAATGCGCCGGGCAGCTCGGCAGTCAGCGTAGTCAGTTTCAGCTTGTTCAAATCGCCGTCGATCCCTGTACGGATGCGCAGAGGTTCGGAAGGGTACTGCCGGACAAACTTTTCATCCATACGTCCCATGAATCTCACCACATCCGGCTTTCCTATATCGGCCATCAGCCGTGCGGACATCAAGCCTTCACCTTTGAAATCCAAGGCATTCCAATCCATCGCAGCGTTCAGTTCCAGATAAGAATCCCGGGTTTCCAGTTTCAATGAAGGCACACGCAGCACCTTGTCATTGGAAACCATCCGCCCTGTGGCAGAAACGATTTCCACTCCCGAACGCTCTTTCAGCACAAACTGGCTGATTATGGCTTTCATATTCCTGCCTTCGTAGTACAGGGAGTCCAGTTTCACACCGATATCCGTCAGTGCAATATGGGACGGGTCCAGTCCGGAGGGCAGGCTGTCGGCAGCCAGCGGCTTCCCGCTGTCGTAGCGCACACGTCCGTTCTTTATCCGGAACGTTTGCAGCGAATAGGCCGATTTATGCAAGTCTATCAGCCCGTCGCGCAGTATGGCATTATCCAGCGAAGCCGCCAATGACAGGCTGTCCAAAGGCATATCCAGCGCAAAGGACACATTCTGCAAATCAATATCCTGCAATATTATTTTCCAATAAGTGGTGTCGCTTGCAGCCGTATCGGCCGCAGCAGTGTCATTCAGGCAGAGAGATAAATCCGTATCTTTCAACAAGACTTTGTTAACGATGGCAGTTTCGGGGTCCAGCGCCACTCCATGACTGGAAATGAACAATTCCCCCAAAGTACCGTTCAATTTCATGCCATGTATCAAGTCATTAGAATTCACAGTGGCTCCCTGCAGGGATATGCCATCCACTTCCACCTGCTTCTTCAGCAATGGCAGCAACTGCACATTCACTTGCAGGCGGCGTACACTGAGCAACGTATCATTATGCGGGGAAGCGGCATCTACATCGGTCACCACCAGATTCAACGGAAAAGACAAAGAGATACGTCCCACGGAGATATTCATACCGGTAGTTTCCGAGGCATATACAGCAGCTTTGTCCACCAGAAAGTTCTGAATGGGTGGCAAATAAATCAATATACATAAAATGACGAACAGAATGAACGGAGATGCTATCGTCCACAATGTCCAACGAACATATTTTTTCTTCATTGAGTGTCTGTACAAGTATTCCTGCAAATTTAAACAATTTTATCGGTATAATGTTTAGAGAACGTAGCTTTTATCTTTTGTTTCCCATTATTTATTAAAAAAAGAACTTACGGCATACCTGTTGCCACCGGGAAAGATTTATAATCTTTCAGGTATAAGATCTATCATCTTACCGCCGCAAGATTTAAATCTTTCAGCTCTCCCGTCTGTTCCCATAACATGAACAATACAGACACAAGACGGCAGATGCCCAAGAAGACGGAAGCTACTTCAAACGCAGACGCAGACGCGGCAGACGCAGGTCCTTTTTTCTCACACACGTGCGTGTACATTATAATGCGATATAAATACGGTATCTTTCATCAAAGGCTCCCCCCCCTGAAACGATGGATGCCATACTACTATCCAACACGGATTTCAAGACTTATGCAAGCCATGTTATTCAGAAACTTTTTTAATTTTCTTTTTTCCGGTCTTATCATCCCCTTCCGGTTTTGCCGCCGGTCTTTTTATCTTTTTTCCTTCGTCTTTTCTCTTTCCGGTGCTTCTCTTCTCCTCACTCTGCCTCGTTTATTTTTCTTCTCTATAATAGGTACACGCACGTGTGTGAGAAAAAAGGACCTGCGTCTGCCGCGTCTGCGTCTGAAGTATTCCCCCGTTCCCTCCCCTCTTTTTTATCCTTCCTTTCTTCACTTTTCCGCTCTTACTCTCGATTTTATTTCGTATATTTGTCCGATAAATAAAAAACAGCTCATGACTTCAAACAAAATTTTACTAATATGCCTGGCCTTCATCGCATTGACTGCATGCAGCGCCGGCCCGAAAAAACAAACGAATCATCATATGGAAAATGAAAAGCGTACCCTAGTGAAACTGGAAACCACCATGGGGAATATCACAGTGGCCCTGTATAATGAAACGCCGAAACATCGTGATAACTTTATCAAACTGGTAAAAGAGGGAGTATATGACAGTACGTTGTTCCACCGGGTTATCAAACAATTCATGATCCAGGCCGGCGATCCGGACAGCAAAAACGCATCGGATACCGCCATGCTGGGCAGCGGTGATGTGGGTTACACCATTCCCGCCGAATTCAATCCGAAATTCTTCCACAAGAAAGGAGTATTGGCGGCAGCACGCCAGGGTGATGATGTGAACCCCGAAAAGGCTTCATCGGGTTGCCAGTTCTATATTGTTACCGGACGCAAATTCACCGAACCGCAACTGCTGGGCATGGAGAATAAAATAAACGAACAGCGCGAAGAGACCCTGTTCGACAGCCTGGCACGCCGGCACATGAAGGAAATATACAAGATGCGCAAGGCGGGCGACAATGCCGGATTGCTGGAATTACAGGACACACTGGAAGCCCAAGCCCGTGAACTGGCGGACAAAGAAGAGAAATTCCGCTTCACCCCCGAACAGATCAAAGCATACAGCACCGTAGGCGGCGCTCCCCACCTGGACGGTTCTTATACCGTATTCGGTGAAGTAACCGAAGGCATGGAAGTAGTGGAGAATATTGAAATAGCAAAAACGAACCGCGCAGACCGCCCTGTAGAGAATATCCGGATTCTCAAGGCAAGTATTCAGTAATTTGCAACTCAGATGATTAACATTAACCGATACACCTTGTCCAACGGGCTGCGTGTGATACACAATGAGGACAATACGACTCAGATGGTGGCACTGAACCTGCTGTACGATGTGGGCGCACGCGATGAAGATCCTGACCATACCGGATTCGCCCATCTGTTTGAGCACCTGATGTTCGGAGGCTCTGTCCATGTGCCCGACTATGACACTCCGGTACAAAATGCCGGAGGCGAGAACAACGCATGGACCAATAATGACATAACCAATTATTACATCACCCTCCCCCGTCAGAATGTGGAAACCGGATTCTGGCTGGAGAGTGACCGTATGCTGTCCCTCGACTTCAACCCGCGCAGTCTGGAAGTGCAACGGCAAGTGGTAATCGAAGAGTTCAAACAGCGGAACCTGAACCAGCCATACGGAGACGCCTCGCATCTGCTACGTGCCCTGGCTTATAAGGTGCATCCGTACCAGTGGCCTACCATCGGCAAAGAAATCAGCCACATAGCCAATGCCACCCTTGAAGAGGTACAAGCTTTTTTCTTTAAATATTATGCACCGGACAACGCCATTCTGGCTGTAACGGGACATATTACTTTTGAAGAGACAGTGGCACTGGCCGAAAAGTGGTTCGGCCCTATCCCACGCCGCAACGTCCCCCCCCGCTCACTGCCGGCAGAACCCCGGCAAACGGAGGAACGTCGGCTGACAGTGGAACGGAACGTGCCTGTAGACGCGCTCTTTATGGCATTCCATATCTGTGAACGACGCCATCCCGACTACTATGCTTTTGATATGCTGAGCGACTTGCTGAGCAGCGGACGTTCCTGCCGCCTGGTGCAGCATCTGGTGCAAGAGAAACAGGTATTCAACAGCATCGACGCTTATATATCGGGCAGCATTGACGAGGGATTGTTCCATATCACCGGCAAACCAGCCTCAGGCGTCACGCTGGAAGCTGCCGAAGCTGCCGTATGGCAGGAACTGAAAGCATTGACGGAAGAAAGTGTGGATGAGGACGAGCTGGAAAAAGTAAAGAACCGCTATGAAAGCGAACAGATATTCAATAACCTGAATTACCTGAATGTGGCTACCAATCTGGCTTATTTTGAACTGACCGGCAAAGCGGAGGATATTAACAATGAAGTAAACAAATATCGCTCGGTCACTGCCGGACAGATAAAAGAAGCGGCACAAAAAACATTTGTGCGGGAAAATTGTTCCACACTCTACTATAAAAGTAATCTGCCGACCTGATAATGTGCTAATTTGCCAATGCGCCATGCGGAACACAGCGCAGCCAGTTGGCAAATTAGCATATTGGCACATTAGCAATTTATTAACCATGCAACATTACAAAGCACTTTTCACTCTAGGTATCCCTATCGTTATCGGCCAGATAGGTGTCATCATTTTGGGTTTTGCCGATACATTGATGATAGGCCATCACAGCACGAATGAATTAGCCGCCGCCAGTTTTGTCAACAACATGTTTACTTTGGCCATTATTTTCGCTACCGGATTCTCATACGGACTGACTCCTATCGTAGGGAGCCTGTTCGGACGGGGAGAAACCCATGTAGTGGGACGGATGCTGAAGAACAGCCTGTTTGCCAACACACTGCTGGCCGTATTGCTCACACTCATCATGTGGATACTCTATCTGAATATCCACCGGCTGGGGCAACCCGAAGAACTGCTGCCTTTAATGCGTCCCTACTTCATCGTTTTGCTGATATCCTTGTTGTTTGTACTGCTTTTCAACGGTTTCAAGCAATTTGCCGACGGCATAACCGATACCCGCGTTTCCATGTGGATCTTATTGGCAGGAAATGTGATGAACATCATCGGCAACTACATCCTTATTTACGGTAAGCTGGGAATGCCCGAAATGGGATTGCTAGGAGCGGGAATTTCCACATTGGCCTCCCGTATCATGATGGTGGCCGTGTTCGCCGTCATCTTTTTCTGTACCCGGCGTTATCATATTTATAAAGAAGGATTTCTACACAATGCGCTCAACCGGGCAGACTTCCTGCACCTGAACAAACTGGGATGGCCCATTGCCATGCAGATGGGGATGGAAACCGCTTCGTTCAGCCTCAGCGCCATTATGGTGGGATGGATCGGGACTACCGCTCTGGCGGCCCACCAAGTGATGCTCGCCATTTCCCAAATCTGCTTTATGATGTATTATGGCATGGGAGCAGCCGTTGCCGTGCGGGTTAGCAACTTCCGCGGACAGAATGACCGGATGAACGTCCGGCGCTCGGCATACGCCGGATTCCATATCATGCTGTTCATCGCGCTGCTGGGAGCCTTGCCCATCTTCCTGCTGCGTAACGAACTGGGAGGATGGTTCAGTGACAGTCCGGCGGTCAGCGTGATGGTAGCACAACTTATCATTCCGTTCATCATCTACCAGTTTGGTGACGGATTACAGATAAATTTCGCCAATGCCCTTCGTGGAATCGCAGATGTGAAACCCATGATGTATATCGCATTCATCGCCTATTTCCTTATCTCCCTGCCGGCCGGCTATTTCTTCGGTTTCATCATGGACTGGGGAATTATAGGAATATGGATGGCATTTCCTTTCGGACTGACTACAGCCGGAATACTCTATTACTTGCGCTTTAACCGTGATACGAAATTAAAATAAAACCACCATGAGCCTGCCCAACCGTTCCACCAAGCTGAAAGTTGCATTCGGCTATATCCTGCTGACTGCGCTGCTCTTTATATCCATCGGATATATTTATCAGGAGATGAAGTCACTGACCGGAACCAGCGATGATGAAGCCATCCTGAGCCAACGGCGCCATGTCACCAATCAGATTATCGGCCAGCTTTATCAGGCGGAAGTTATCGGACAATCACTCAGTACAGGACAACTAGGACAGTACTACCGATACAAACGTGCCATGAAACAGGCCAACACAGCGCTGGACTCCCTGCGCACACTGCTGACCGACAGCATACAACTGGCACGGCTGGATACGGTGGGAATGCTTTTCATGGATAAAGAACGGAATATGCGCAACCTGCTGAAAGCAATTCAGGACGGCGGAACAGATAAGATTTACAAACAGCATATCGACGAACTGATTGCCGAACAAGACTCTTTGCTCAGCCTTCCCCACGTGCGCAAAAAAGTAATCACACACACCAATTCATACGTTATCCGCAAAAAGCCCAAAAGCTTCTTCAAACGACTGGGAGAAGTGTTCGCACCTGGGAAAGCCGATTCCACACAAGTCAGCAATGTGATTCAGGAAGAATATACCGATACGCTGACCGAGGCATACAGTCCGGCAGACACGGTGGTCACCATGCTGAAAGACATACAGAGCCGGGTGACCGACACCCATCAGGAACGGATGGAAATGGTGAATCGCCGCACCCAGTCCCTGCGCCTCAGTGGCTTGAAACTGAGTCAGAAAGTCAATCAGCTATTAAGTACCATAGAGGAAGAAGAGCAGGCTCTGGCACAAAACAAACATATACAAGAGGAATACATCCGCCAAAGCTCTATCCGCACAGTGGCAGGAATCGCCATTGTCGCTGTGGTTCTAGCTATATTCTTCCTGGTCCTGATATGGAGGGACATCACTCGCAGCAACCACTACCGCCGGGAACTGGAAAAAGCCAAACGCCGTGCCGAAGACTTGCTGGTGGCGCGTGAAAAACTGATGCTGACCATCACCCACGATATCAAAGCTCCCGTGGGTTCCATCTTGGGCTATACCGACCTGCTGGAACGGATCACTACCGAAGAACGCCAGCGTTTCTATCTGAACAATATGCAGAGTTCAGCCAATCACCTGCTCAGCCTGGTCAAATCCCTGCTGGATTACCACCGGCTGGACGCACATAAAATGGACATCAACCGGATATCGTTCAACCCCCACCAACTGTTCGACACCATTTATATCAGCTTCAAACCGATGGCGGACTCCAAACAGCTGGAACTGAACTATCATTGCAACGAATCATTGAACCGCGTATACATAGGAGACCCGTTCCGTATCCGCCAGATAGCAGAGAATCTGCTATCCAATGCACTGAAATTCACCAAAGAAGGAAGCATCACTCTGCAGGCAGCGTTGGAAAACGGCCAACTGCATTTCAGTATCAGTGACACAGGATGCGGTATCAGCCAAGAAGAGCAACAACGTATCTTTCAGGAATTCACCCGGCTCCATAACGCACAAGGACAAGAAGGATTCGGCTTGGGACTGGCCATCACCCGTAAACTGGTGCTTCTGCTCGAAGGAGATATCAAGATAGAAAGCGAACAAGGCAAAGGCAGCCGATTCCATGTATATCTGCCTTTGCCTGAGGGGCCTTCCCATCCGGATGAAAATCCCTCCGGACCGGAAGCGGAACATACTCCTGCTTCCCCTGACGCAACCGGAATCCGGCAAATAGACACTCCCCGCGAAGACAGTGAGCCGATCCACCTGATTTTAATTGACGACGACCGCATACAGTTGCAGCTTACCACCGCCATGCTGGAACGCCCCGGAGTGACTGTGACCTGCTGCCATCATCCCGAAGAGCTTCTTGACAAATTAAAGGAAAAGCACTTCGATGCCCTGCTTACCGATATACAGATGCCTGCCATGAACGGATTCGATTTATTGAAAGCCATCCGCACGCTGGACACATCATGGGTGCAAACCCTGCCGGTGATTGCGCTGACTGCCCGCAGCGATATGGACGAAAATTATTTCCGTTCACATGGCTTTGCCGGTTGCCTGCACAAACCTTTCACCATAAACGAATTGTTTACAGCCATCTTCCAGGCCACAGGAAAGGACGTACCCGCCGCAGAGAATCCGGCTCCCCACACAGCACCGGCCAAAGAAAACCACCCCCAACAAGAAACGTTGGATTTCTCCGCCCTGACCGCCTTCTCGGAAGATGATCCGGAAGCAGCCGCAGAAATACTCCGTACTTTCATCAGCGAAACAAAAAAGAACCGCGAGTGTATGGAAGAAGCGTTGGCGAAAAGGAATATGGAAGGCATCACGGCAGTGGCTCATAAACTGTTGCCGCTGTTCACCATGCTGGGAGCCACCCGTTGCATTCCTGCACTGACATGGATGGAACAAAGACGAGGGACAACCGAAATCAGTGAAGAAGCGGTAGAGAAAACAAACTTTATAGTAAAAGAAATAGAAAAAGTAATTGACGAAGCACAAAAGCAGATTGAAATTCCGGATAAAGAATGAAGAATTAAGCCCTGTTAAGTTAAAAGGTATTAGAAATAGAGTCCGTGTTTCGGCACACCGTGAAAAAAGTTTATTTTTGTACGAATAAAAAACACATAAAGATGCCACATTCCATTCTGATAGTAGAAGATGACTTGACTTTTGCCACCATGTTGAAAACCTGGCTGGGTAAAAAAGGATTTTCGGTTGATACAGCAAGCAGTAATGCGCGCGCACGCAAACAACTGGACGCACAACCATACGATCTTGTCTTGTCTGATCTGCGCCTGCCCGATCAAGATGGTATCTTCTTGCTTTCATGGATGAAAGAACAGAAATACAACATCCCACTCATCATCATGACAGGCTATGCTGACATCCAAAGCGCTGTACAGGCCATAAAACATGGAGCCAGTGATTACATTTCAAAACCGGTACAACCGGATGAGTTGCTGAAGAAAATTAATGAGGCATTGCAAAACAAAGCTTTACCCACACCGGCAGGAATAGAAAAGAACACAGTCGCGCCCAAAGCATCCAAGAGCAAAGCCGTTCTACACAGTGCAACCGTTCCTCCCTCTAATTTTCTGGAGGGGGAAAGCGAGGCGGCGCGCCAACTCTACAATTATGTAGGTCTGGTAGCCCCCACCCCTATGTCCGTACTGATAAACGGTGCCAGCGGAACAGGTAAAGAGTATGTGGCGCACCGTATTCATCAGCTAAGCAAACGGGCCGACAAGCCGTTCATTGCCATAGACTGCGGTTCTATCCCCAAAGAACTGGCGGCTTCCGAATTCTTCGGTCATGTAAAAGGCTCTTTCACAGGGGCGTTAAACGACAAAACAGGAGCATTCGTAGAAGCCAACGGAGGTACTTTGTTTCTGGATGAAATAGGTAACTTAAGTTATGAAGTACAGATACAGTTGCTCCGTGCTTTGCAGGAAAGACGCATCCGTCCGGTCGGCTCCAATAAAGAAATAGAGGTAGACGTGCGGCTGGTCAGCGCTACCAACGAGAACCTGCAACAAGCCATTGAAAAAGGAAACTTCCGCGAAGATCTTTACCACCGCATCAATGAATTTACCCTTCGTATGCCGGCATTAAAAGAACGGCAAGAAGATATCCTGCTATTCGCCAATTTCTTTTTGGACCAGGCAAACAGGGAACTGGACCGCCAGCTGATAGGGTTTGACGCCGCTGCCAGCCAAGCTTTACAAACGTATTCATGGCCCGGAAATCTCCGGCAATTGAAAAATATAGTAAAACGTGCCACCCTGTTGGCACAGAGCAACTTTATCACCCTTGCCGAATTAGGTTATGAGTTGCAGGAACCTGTAATGTCCGCCGGTCCGCAGACGTTCAGCCTGCATGATGAAGCGGCGGAAAAGAAACGTATCCTTGAGGCATTGAAGCAGACAGGAAACAATAAAAGTAAAGCCGCCATCTTATTAGGCATAGACCGAAAGACTTTATATAACAAATTGAAGCTGTACGATATTCAATAACTGTATCAACAAGAAGCTACTGTACCGTAAGGCTGTTGCCCCTGCTGTTCCAGTAGGGCACAGCCTTACAGTATATAAACTTATCCTCCCGCCGGCTATGTGGAATAATTCCACAAGGCATTCCCCATGTTCCACACTTATCCCCATATTCCTTTCATCCACACCCCAGAGCAATCCATTAATTATCAACACTTTAAATATTCAATCCGTTTTCTGGCACAGATATTGTTATTCTGTTATCAGAGAAAACAAAACAACATAGTATTAACAGTAAAAACCTACAATTATGAAAAAGTTATTTGTTGCAGTAGCATTGGTAATGGGATTAGGAACATCAGTAGCATTCGCCGACAACTTTATGGTGGACTCTGTGACCGTAACTATGATAAATGATTTTACCCCTATTGAAGTGAAAGACCTTCCGGCTGCCGTGCAGGAAGCTATCACAAAGAACTATGCAGAATCTACTATCAAAGAAGCTGCCGTAGAAGCGAACGAAGATGGGACTAAAACTTACAAGGTTGTTTTAACTGATAAAGAGGGAACTGAAAGCACTGTACTTTTCAGCGAAAGCGGAGAAGTTTTGAAGTAAATGAAAGATGCCTAAAAGTAAGAAAAGGGAATGCTGTGAAGCATTCCCTTTTTGTTTTCTATCTTTAGTCCATCTCAAAGCCGTTCCACAAGTTACCTTCGGGTACCGGTGCAGTCAACCGGATCATTTCCTTCGACACCGGGTGAACGAACTGTACCGTCCGGGCATGCAGGCAAATACTGCCGTCCGGGTTGGAACGTGGAAAGCCATATTTCAAATCACCTTTAATGGAACATCCCATCTTGGCCAACTGGCAACGAATCTGATGATGCCTTCCGGTTTTCAGATCCACCTCCAATAAATAATAATTCTGAGAATGGCCGATAAGCTTATAATGAAGTACAGCTTTCTTGGAATTTTTTACTTCCTTATCGTATGCATAAGACTTATTCTGTTTCTCGTTACGTACCAGATAGTGTACCAGCTCACCCTCCGTTTCCTTGGGGCACTCTTTCACTATCGCCCAATAGGTCTTTTTCACCTCACCGTTACGGAACATCTCATTCAGTCTGGGCAATGCCTTGCTCGTTTTGGCAAACACCACCAATCCGCTGACGGGACGGTCCAAGCGGTGGGTCACCCCAATGAAAACATTTCCCGGCTTATTATATTTCTCTTTCAGGTATTGTTTCACCATCTCCGACAAGGGAGTATCACCGGTCTTGTCTCCCTGAACGATTTCAGAAGAAGTCTTATTGACTACAATAATATGATTATCCTCGTAAACAACTGTCATATTACATGTTCATACCGCCGTCAACCTGGATAACCTGTCCTGATACATACGAAGACATATCAGAAGCCAAGAAAGTAGCCACATCCGCCACATCTTCAGGAGTACCTCCACGACGCAAAGGAATCTTCTTGGCCCACTCAGCTTTTACTTCGTCAGACAATTTGGCTGTCATATCCGTGATGATGAATCCCGGAGCGATGGCATTGGCACGGATACCGCGAGAGCCCAATTCCTGAGCGATGGATTTAGCCAGACCGATCATACCGGCTTTTGAAGCAGAATAGTTACATTGACCGGCATTTCCGTGAACACCCACTACGGAAGCCATGTTGATAATGCTTCCACTCTTCTGACGCATCATGATCGGAGTACATGCGTGGATAAAGTTAAAGGCAGACTTCAAATTCACAGCGATTACCGCATCCCACTGCGCCTCACTCATACGCATCATCAATCCATCTTTCGTGATACCTGCATTGTTCACCAGAATATCAACAGAACCGAAATCATCCTTAATCTGATTAACCACTTTCTCAGTATCCTCAAAATTCGCAGCATTAGAAGCATAACCTTTCACCTTTACACCCAACGCAGCAATTTCTTTTTCTGTATTCTGACCGTTTTCATCAATTACCAAGTCTGTAAAAGCGATATTTGCTCCTTCGGCAGCAAACTTCAATGCAATCGCCTTACCAATACCACGAGCGGCACCTGTCACAATCGCAGTCTTTCCTGTTAATAATCCCATAATTTTTGATTTTATAATTATAAAGTTAATTTTATTCCTTATTCTGTTCTTTGCGTCCCAATGCGCCGTACACAATTTTTGCCACGTATGCCCATCCTGTCTCATCGTCCAGCTCCTCACCTATCTGGCCACGTATATAAGGCGCTTCAATGCCCTTCACGCAATAGTGCACAATATCCGCCACGATATTCACATTGTCTATATCAAAGATTCCCTTTTCCTTTCCTTCCGTCAACACCTGCCTGAACAGCTTTGTTTCCGTCCGGTCAAAATTCTTCCGCACCGCCTCCACTCTCCATATGTCACGGAAAAAGCCGGCACGCAAAGTCCCGTTCCTGAACACCACCATCTTGATAGAGTCCAGATGTGTTTCTATCAGCCGCAGTATTTTCGTATCAGGAGCGATATCCTGTTCAGCCACTTTCTCCATAGCGCCCGACAGCATCTCCAACTCCGACTCCACCACTGCCATATAAATGTCTTCTTTGCTCTTGAAATACGTATAGAGCGTGCGTCTTCCTTTCTTGGAAGCCACCGCTATATCATTCATTGTCGTATCATCCACCCCATTCTTCGCAAAAAGCTGACGGGCGACGTCTACCAATTTAGCCCTAGTCTTTGATACTGCCATATAAGTTCAATTGCACATTACATATATATGTGAGCAAAATTACATTTTTTCTTTGTACCACACAAACAAATAAAGTATAATCTTAAAGCAAATGTTAATTAACATATCGCATACACTCTCTATATCAACACATTAGCTAAAAAGATTATTTTATTTGAGAAAAAGATGCAGAAATAATTTGGAGATTAGAAAAAAAGCCGTACCTTTGCACCCGTAATCAAAACACAACATCGCGGAGTGGAGCAGTTGGTAGCTCGTTGGGCTCATAACCCAAAGGTCGTCTGTTCGAGTCAGGCCTCCGCAACATCAAAGAGAAGCAGAATTGCTTCTCTTTTTTATTTCCCAGTATTCTTTTATTTCTTATCTTTGACCTTCATTAAATTATCAAGATACATAGGACCATGAAACAAAACATCTTATTTTATCTCATCGCTTTACTATTTTTACCTCTCTATGAGATGCAGGCAGCCTACCAGCCTGAGTTTTCTACTGCCGGTTTCTATGAACTGGCAAACTCCGGACGTGAAGTATATTCCATGAATCCGGCATGGCGATTCCACAAAGGAGCCGCTACAGGTGCGGAAGCTACCGACTTTAATGACCGGGACTGGAAAATGGTTTCCCTGCCCGACGGCATTGAATATGTACCGACTGAGGCCAGTGGATGTATCAACTATCAAGGCGAGGTATGGTACCGCAAGCATTTCACTCCGGCAAATGAATTGAAAGGCAAAAAACTTTTCCTGCATTTCGAAGCTATCATGGGGAAAAGCAAAGTTTTCGTAAACGGTAATTTATTGGCCGAACACTTTGGCGGATACCTGCCTGTAGTCGTTGATGTCACCGATGCACTGAATTGGGGGACAGACAATGTGATAGCCGTATGGGCAGATAACAGCAATGACCCCAGCTATCCTCCCGGCAAAGCACAGGATGTACTGGATTATACTTATTTTGGCGGCATCTATCGTGACTGCTGGCTAATAGCCCATCATCCGGTTTTCATCACCGATCCCAATTTCGAAAACGAAACGGCAGGCGGCGGGCTTTTCGTGGCATACGACAAAGTTTCCGACACTTCCGCAGAAATAATCCTGAAAGCCCATATACGTAATGACAGTAAAAAGAACTTCAAAGGAGTAGTAGAATATGAACTTCAGCAACCCGACGGCACACAAGCCGCATTTCTGAACGATGTCATTCAAGTACGTCCGGGCAAGGCAGTCACTTCAAAAGATAAAATAATGTTGAAGTCTCCCCTGCTTTGGAGCCCTGAAACGCCTACGTTATATAACCTGATTGTCCGTATCCGCGACAATGAAGGAAATGTAGTGGACGGCTACCGCCGCCGCATCGGTATCCGCAGCGTAGAATTCAAAGGCAAGGACGGATTCTGGCTGAACGGCAAACCTTATCCAAGTCCGCTGATTGGCGCCAACCGCCATCAGGATTTTGCCGTAGTAGGCAATGCCGTTGCCAACAGCATTCATTGGCGCGACGCTAAAAAGCTACGCGACGCAGGTATGAAAGTCATCCGGAATGCTCACTGTCCTCAAGACCCCGCCTTTATGGATGCATGTGACGAACTGGGGCTGTTCGTCATTGTAAACACACCGGGATGGCAATTCTGGAATGACGCTCCTGAATTTGCACAACGGGTTTATAGCGATATCCGCAACCTGGTACGGCGTGACCGCAATCACCCTTGTGTATGGTTATGGGAACCTATCCTGAATGAAACCTGGTATCCGGCAGACTTCGCCAAAAATACCCTCGATATTGTCAATCAAGAATACCCTTATCCGTATTGCTACTCCGGTTGCGACAGCGAAGCACGGGGACATGAGGTATATCCGGTACTCTTCACTCATCCGGCCAATGCGGACAAGGACTGGGCCATCAAAAGCCTCGACCCTAAAATAACCTATTTCACCCGCGAGTGGGGAGATAATGTAGACGACTGGAACTCGCACAACTCCCCCAGCCGTGTGGCACGCAACTGGGGAGAACAGGCTATGCTCATCCAGGCACAGCACTATGCCGCTCCCCGTTATCCTTTCACCTGTTACGATGTACTCTGCCGTACTCCGCGCCAACACGTCGGCGGCTGTTTGTGGCACTCGTTCGACCACCAACGCGGCTATCACCCCGATCCCTTCTATGGTGGTGTGATGGACGTATTCCGTCAGCCCAAATATGCTTATTATATGTTCAAAGCCCAGCGCTCGTCCGAAAAGCAAGACCGTCTTTTCGAAACAGGACCGATGGTGTACATCGCCCATGAAATGACTCCCTTCTCACCCAAAGACGTTACTGTATACTCCAATTGTGACGAGGTGCGGCTTACTTATAATAAAGGTGGCAAGACATGGACTTATACCAAGCCGGCAACGAAAGAAGGAATGCCCTCACCCGTTATTACATTCAAAGATATATACGACTTCATGATAGACAAGAATATGTCTATGAGAAAGAAGAAACAGGACGAGGTGTTCCTACTGGCCGAAGGCATCATAGACGGAAAAGTAGTTGCCACGCACGAAGTACGACCGGCCCGGCGTCCCGAGAAACTGCTGCTTTGGGTTGACAATGAAAACACCGACTTAAAAGCTGATGGCTCCGACTTTGTAACCGTAGTAGCCGCCATAGCCGATAAAAACGGAAATATCAAACGTCTGAACAACTATTATGTGAAATTCCATGTAGAAGGAGAAGGACGTATTTTGGGCGGAGCGAATATACTGGCCAATCCGGCTCCGGTAAAATGGGGAACAGCCCCCGTGCTGATACAATCCACCTTGAAGCCGGGTAAAATCAAAATCACTGCCAGCGTATTGTTCGAAGGCTCGCAAATGCCTGCCAGCGCAGTGTTGGAATTAGAAAGCAAGCCGGCGGCTCATCCTCTCATCTACACCGAAAGTGAAGCTGCGCTGATTCCCATGAGCAGCGACTCACCTTTCGGGCAATCAGCCGCCAAATCAGCTTCCGAACTGGAACAGGAACGTCTGCTGAAAGAACGGAATGCACAAAGGCTGAAAGAGGTGGAAAAACAACAAGCCGACTTCGGTGAAAAGAAATAATCATCGCCGTCCTGACAGGATGGACGGAAAGTGTTCGCTTCCCGTCCATCCACTTCTTTACATTTCACCTCAAATTTCCCCTTATTCCCCTAATTTATCGAAAAAAAATCAGCTTTCGCCGAATAGATTAGAAAAATCGGCCGAGAACATTTACCTTTGCTGTCTAAAATTAAATAATAAATACCATTCAAGTTTTAATCATAAAACAGCAAAACGAAAACGATGATGAAAAAGACAACAACTATTCTCTGTTTGGGCATCGCTCTATGCATGTTGGGGTGTAGCGATGACGATGATCAAGTTACGACAACCTCCACCGTTCCTTTTTCTCTCACAGCATCACTGTCCCCCCGTTCTTCAGATGCAGAGGATACAGGCATCCTGCAAGGCAACTGGGACACCAACAGCCAACTGGCCGTAATGAAAACCGGTTCCAGCGGCGTTCCCAAAACGATTCTCACAAAAGAAACTGACTCTTCTGATACCTTTACGGGCGATCTTTCGACACTGGTAAAGAATGAGAATGAAATTGCCGTATTTTACCCGGCGGCAGCCATCACCGCAACCAGCAGCGACACCCTGACCCAAACCCTCAACCTGAGCGGACAGGACGGAACACTGGCGGGTATAACGAATTATGATTACTTATGGGCACTGTGTAAAGCCGGCATGAACGAAACTACAGGCTCTTCCGCCTGCGAAATGACCAGCTTGGTCACTATCGGTAAATTCCAGTTCACCGCCAACGGTGGCAGTCCTTTGAACAACATCACAAGAATTACCGTAACCGCCACCGCCGGAAACCTCTACTCCAGTGCCGTTATGAAACTAAAAGACGGAGAGTTCAGCAGTACCCAAACAGGAAATATCACTATTAAAAACAAAACCGGTATTTCCGGAACCACTTACATCTCCTTCTTCCCTTCCGAAGCACAATTGCATTTCACCCTTGTTACCACCACCGGTGAAGTGTATGAGACAGCTACTTCGACAACCATCAAATTGGAGAAAGGCAAAGTATACGAAGCGCCGACACTCACTTGCACTCTTTTACCTTCTGCCAAGGTAGGCGATTATTACTATAGCGACGCTACCTTCTCCAGCGAGAAGAATGAGAATAAAACCTGCATCGGTATTGTCTATGCTCTGGATGATGCGGACGGCAATCTCTCGCCCACCCTGTCCACTTCTCCATTCGGACGCATCGTGGCATTAAGCGACAACCAGTCCAGTACCAAATGGATCAGCAAAGCAGAAGATATAGAAGGCATCGAAAACTATACCACCGCTGACGGTACATTGACAAGCGGTGTTCTCCCTTATTATGACGGAACCGCCGATTCTTTCTTCTCCGATAAGGACGAGGAACGCATCAAGGGAGCAACCATCCATGTTGAAACCGGACAACCTGCCACCTGGGTGTCAGAAGGAGCCATCAGCGACTTCAACGGAAAGGCTCACACCGCCTATCTTGGTAAAAGTTCTTCCAGTTACCCGGCAGGAGGTTACTGCTACCAATACAGTACCAGCGGCAAATCGGCAGGTGAATGGTATTTACCGTCGGCAGGCGAGTTGACTTTGTTGTGGGAACTTCAAAAAACCGGAGTCATTTGCAAAGACAAACAAGATTGTTTCAATGATTTCACACGCAAGGGGTACTGGTCTTCTTCCGAACACTCGGCAGAATCCGCCTGGTATCTGAATTTCGTTAGTGGTGCGATAGTTGCCAACAGCAAAGCCAGCAATTACGCCACGCGCCCTGTCGCACAGTTCTAAAGTTCCAATGGAGGTAGCAGCCCCATTGGTTATAAACGATTGACAAATTGATTGTAAAGCCCGGTCCGCTTACCACAAAATGGACCGGGCTTCTTTTTTTCATATTTTTCACTCTTTCCTTTATCAACCCGGAGATTTTCCGATCTTTGCAGCACACCAATTCTTACGCCTATGAAAATACGATCCACCCATGAATTGCATCAAATTGGGTAAATTGATGCTGGAAGTTGATATAAAGCATTTCCAAGTCAGGGTATTGGCTGACATCAACGGATTACAAACCCGAAACCTCCATCACTGCCAGGTATTTCAACCAAAAACAGCCCGAAAAATCTAAAGACCATATATGACAAAAGACAGAGAATCCTCACGAACTCCCTGCCCTTTTGCTATGTTAAAAATATTATCCCAAAAAACGAATACTTTTACTTCTGAATATTTATTGACCCAACCTTATGAAAAAAATTATTTTTCAGCATGTCCGCCTGCCGTAGTGGGCCAATTTATATTCTGATATATATTGCTATTGTTTATATCGCGGTCAGCAGAAGCTGTACGTATATCACTGATTCCTATCGGATACAAATAATATGCCTCATGCCAGTTATAACCATCACGCAGTTCGTTGGAACTCTCCAAATTACGGCTGTAAGGACGTAGATACTTGCCTTGCTCTTTACCAGAGACAACTGCATCCGATGTCCCGTCCGCCTTGATATCAGCATCATACAACAGATAAAGATTATCCCAAAAATTCACTCCTTCAGGAATCCACTTTGCAGTTATCATACGGTCAAAGGAGCGCCAACGAATCAAATCGGCAAAACGTTGTCCTTCACTGAAAAGCTCGTTCATACGTTCGCGACGAATATTATACAAGGTCACATCCACCATGGAAGTCCCTGAATACACTCCGAAATCCTTTTCTTTGGAAAGATCGGTAGCAGCAATTGTAGCGTCAATATCAGTGCTCACCCCGGCACGTTCACGCAATTGCATCCAATACTTTCTGGCATCAGCATCCAGTGTTCCATTCTTTTCATAACAAGCTTCCATATAGTTCAATAATGCCTCAGCTGTACGGAAAACAGGGCATGCGTTAGTACAGCGCAACTCATCATTCGGAGTCTGGGTATAATCATACGTATAATACTTACGTGGCTGATACCCTGTGATACAACGTATTTCTTGATTTGAATTATCGATACCGGGTTTCTTGAATGGCTGACTGTACTGAGGCGCACTAGGATCAGAATCAAGCAGCGTACTCTCACTCCAAACAAAAAGCTGAAGACGTTCGTCGCGACCGGCTTTCACATTATCAATGCTGACATCACCCTGATAGTCATTGCTGGCATAAATGGGTAATCCATTCTTCATCAGAAAAGACTCTGCAAAGGTACGGGTATATCCATCGGCACAACCAGTCTTCACACGATAGGCTGCATCGTGACTGATACTCAGGCTAAAGCTGTACTGTTTCCACAATAAGACTTCGGGGACATTAGCCAGTGAAGGCTGACTATACATTTCAAAATAGTCATTCCAACCTGTGATGACACCCGGTTGAGGTTCTATTACATGATTATTGGTAGTCAGTTGCGCATTATCGGCTACCTGTTTTGCAGCATTCATAGCTTCTGTCAAGAAAAAATCCACTTCACTATCAATACTGAAATTCTTTCCACTGTTATAAGGCATATTGGCTCCCGGCCAATTATTATCTCCCGGTACACGTCCGCTTCCTTTATGATACTTTTCAAAAGTGGCTTCAAACAAGGCTACTCTAGATTTAAACAGCAAAGCCGCCTCTCTATTGACACGCTGACCATTGAACTTGCCTCGACTTGCTAAATATGAAATAGCTTTGTCCAAATCTTCCAATATGAAACGTGCCACTTCATTACGCGGAGTACGCTTACTGTTTTCTACAATGACCTCATCATTATCTTCCAAGACCTTGGTAACTATGGGTAAATCACCATAATAGGCCAACATTCGGAAATAACACAATGCACGGAAGAAGTAACCCTCTCCGATATAGTTCTTAATCAGTTCCGCATCGCCGGTAATCGTTCCATTCTCATAACCGGTAACTGCCTTATCTAAAAAATAATTGTAAACGCGTACCCCTCCATAGTATCCCTGAAGGGCTTTTCCCGAAGAAACTTCCCAATGGTCATCGGCAAAAAGAGTCGTATTACCGTTCAACCCAGCCAACATGATATCGGTATTACCGTCAGAACGTGCCATACCATCACTATAACTCTGCGTATGATACATCTCTCCGCTATAGGGAGCAACCAAATAGGAACTATAATAATTATTCAAGTAAGTAGCCAGCTGATCGGCTGATGTATAGAATGACTCCGGTGTGATTTGGCTTACAGGATCAAGGTCGAGCAGATCGTTACACGAGGTGGTACTCATAGCAGCACCCAACAAAAGACATAATCCGATGTGTTTTGTATTTATTTTCATAATATTCTTCTTTTTATTAGTTAAAAGCTAAGATTTACACCCACAGAAACAGTACGTTGCAACGGATAAGTTTTACCACTGCCCCATCCTTCGTCACCATATCCTCCGAAAGCTTCGGGATCAAATATATCGGACAGACTAGTGATAGTGAATAAATTATCACATGACAGATAAATGCGGCAATTACTGATTCCGGCCGGTGACAACAGAGATTTCGGCAAAGTATACCCCAACTGGATATTCTTGCAACGGAGATAGGCGGCACTTTGCAAATAACGCGTCTGTGTCTGCTGATTTTTCTGAATACCGCCAAAATAAGGTTTCGGATAATATGCACCAGTATTGTTTTCCGTCCAATAGTCCAAATGATCTTCAAAGCAGGCGCTTTGCCACATATTTCCTTGCGCTCCCCAAAAGTATGCATCACCGGCACCGAAGAACCAATCGCGTTTCAACACTCCTTGAAAGAAAATAGAAAAATCAAATCCCTTGTATGCCGCATCTAAGTTCAAACCGATACGATAACGAGGAGTCGCATTACCAATACGTTTCAAATCACCGTGATCGTCCAAAGTATTTGCACCGGAACTGACAATGCCATCTCCATTCAAATCCTTATACATCACATCACCTGCACCCCAGTTGCTTCCCCAGTTGGGCTTATTGGTTGTCAGCCAATTGTCCATTTCTACTTTTGAAGAAGCCAGACCGACACTTTCATACCCCCAAATTTCATTTAAATACTTGCCATTATAATACCCTCCGATACTTTGATTGCTAAACTCCCCATCGTATGGATAGGTCAGAATTTTAGATCGATTATCCGAGAGATTGAACCGAACACCATATTTGAAATCATTAATCTGATCACGCCATCCGATTTCCAATTCCCACCCCGAAGTACGCATATCACAGTTGTTGGTTTTGGGAGCATTAGTACCCAATACAGAACCCAAGATAGGTGCCGGACCAATCATGTCTTTTGTAGTACGACTATACCAATCAAAAGTACCGGTCAGGCGATTATTAAAAGCGCCGAAATCAAAACCGAAATCCCATGTTTCCACCGTTTCCCAAGTCATGGTAGCATTAACGATGCTGGGAAGGGAAGATGTATTTTGTTTTTCGCCATTAATCAGCCAGTTGCTGGATGCAGAACTGATGGCCTGCTGCTGATAGAACGGATACCAATCCCAGAAACTGTTATAATTGGAACTAGTGTTACCTAATTGTCCCCAAGAACCACGAAGTTTCAGCGTATTAACTGTTTCACTCAATTTCTCAAAGAACTCCTCACGGGCAATATTCCATCCCAAAGATACCGACGGGAACCATGCCCACCGCTTATCGGCTAGAAAACGTGAAGAACCGTCATAACGAATATTAAACTCCGCCAGATACTTACCGTCATAATCATAATTGAAACGTCCGAAATAACCTGCTGTAGCCCGATTCCAATAACCGTCACCATTCTTCTTGTTACTTTGTGTCTGGCTCAAGAAAGGTTTATCTTCAGTTGTTAAGTCTGTACCGCTTGCCCACATATTGTCTTGATTATAGCGTTCATAGTTCAAGCCCAACAAAACTTTTCCATTATGTTTTCCAAAGCTGTGAGAATAATCGGTATAAACATTTACAGCATAATAGTTTTGCTTGTAGCGGTTATCATACACATAAGTCACTGTTCCGTATCCAGAATCACGTAACATCGGCTCATTGGCTACATTATAATTATAAATAGGAATTTTGTTTTGAGTAGTCTTATTATTGGTAAGACGCAGAGCACCTTCAGCATAGATGTTCCATCCTTTCAACGGCGTGAAGGTAAACTTTAACTGTTGAGTGAACTCATCGTTGTTCTCCTTATATACCCCCCCGTCTTCCAATTCATAAATCTCCATTTCTGCCATCCAGTTTCCATTCGGATCGACTACCGGACAAGAAGGCCAGCGGCGTGCAATGTTATGGAAGAACAACCCTGTCAGATATTGAGGCTTCTCATAATCCTTGTGTGTCCATTTTGTTGAGTAATCCAGGCGTGCCCATGAAGCCAGTTCGGCTCCGATTTTACTATTCAACGTATAACGGTCCAGTTCGTCGTGCCCATGAGAAATCAGACCATTCTGTAGCAAGAAACTTCCACTGACCGACCAATTAAACTTCTCAGTTCCCCCACTCAGACTCAGATTATGCTGTGTAGAAGGCACATTCTTTTTATAGAATTCCTCAAACCAATCCGTATTGGCAAAAGCCGAGCCATAGTTGTTCCACTTCCCATTCTCCACATTGGCTGTTGTTCCCCAATATTCCGGCTGGCTAGGGTCTGTGAATTCGCCATTCATATACTTCTTGATATTCGCCATCGTTTCATCGCTGAATATATTTGAACCGCCAGCGTTAATATTCGCAGTATTGAAATAAGTGGCAAATTGCAATGAATTAGCCATCTTGGGCACCTGTGTCGCGGTACTGAAACGAATATCGCCGGAGTAATTAACCTTCACCTTACCGGCCTTCCCACTCTTAGTCGTAACCAAGATTACACCAAATGCAGCACGCGAACCATAGATAGAAGCCGAAGCGGCATCTTTCAGAACAGACACACTTTCTACATCATTAGGATTCAAAGAATTCAAATCTCCCTCTATACCATCAATTAAAATCAAAGGACTATCTACAGAACCGTCGCCGATAGAACCTGTACCACGAATATTGATATTCATGCAGGTATTAAGGTCACCCCCACTTGAACTGGTAGAAAGATTCAAACCGGGAACCGCCCCTTGTAATGCCTGACTTACGTTGGCAACAGGGCGTGACTCTATCACATCCGAACCGACCATACTTACCGCACCCGTCACATTCACTTTTTTCTGCGTTCCATATCCCACTACCACCACTTCATCCAAGACTTTTGTATCATCACTCAAAATAACATTCAATGGCACTCCCGTCCACTTTATTTCCTGCGTCTGATACCCTACGAATGAAATGACAATCGTGCTTCCTTTGGGCACATTAGACAGGGAGAAATCTCCATCAATCCCTGTAATGGTTCCATTCGTGGAACCTTTTACTACCACAGATGCACCGATAATCGTTTCGCCTGTAGCATCTTTTACAACTCCGGTACAAGTACCATTTTGCTGAGTCACTCTCACGTCTGTTTTTCTTCCTTCTTGATTGGCGTAAACCGTTCCATTACAGACTGTTGACAAGAACAGTAAAACACCCACGGACTTTAGATACTTAATCATATAGTGATTTTTAAAAGTTTTAGAAAAGCAAAAACTCTTAAAGTACCAAGTACCATTAGAACTT